>Ga0164298_10000023_pt1 | contig 97696 bp, 94 predicted proteins | sample Whisoiple_216_MG_FD_109713 | JGI IMG/M metagenome (GOLD analysis project Ga0164298, IMG submission 109713) | Unamended control soil microbial communities from upstate New York, USA - Whitman soil sample_216_MG | ecosystem: Environmental > Terrestrial > Soil > Agricultural land ...
CGGTCATCGGCGCGGTCAACGGCTTCCTCATCGTGAAGCTCGGGCTGAACGCGTTCATCGTCACGCTCGCGATGCTGATCGTCCTCAGAGGACTCCTGGTCGGCACGACCGAGGGCAGGACCCTGTTCGACATGCCGGACCCGTTCTTCACGCTCGCCACGGCCACGTTCGCCGGCCTGCCGATCTCCGTGTGGCTCGCGCTCGTCCTGTACGGCGTGGTCGGCTTCCTGTTGCGGTACCACCGGGCCGGCCGCTCGCTGTACGCGATCGGCGGCAACGCCGAGGCCGCGCGGGCCGCCGGCATCGACGTCGACCGCATCTCGTGGCTGGTGTTCGTCGTGGCCGGTGTGCTGGCCTCGCTCGGCGGGCTGGTGCTGACCGGGTACGTCGGCGCCATCAACGCCAACCAGGGCGACGGGATGATCTTCACGGTCTTCGCGGCCGCGGTCATCGGCGGCATCTCCCTCGACGGCGGGCGCGGCACGATGTTCGGCGCGCTCACCGGCGTGCTCCTGCTCGCCGTGGTGGAGAACCTCCTGACGCTCGCGCAGGTGCAGTCGTTCTGGATCCAGGCCGTCTACGGCGGGATCATCCTGCTGTCGCTCATGCTCGCCCGCTTCACCGGTGGGAGACCACAGTCCTAGGATCCCTCATGCTCCGCGGAACCGAGCGCGTTGCGCAGCCACTGCTCGACGCCGGCGACGTGCACCGTCGCCCACGAGCGGGCCAGCTCCGGCTCGCGGCCGGCGATGGCCTCGTAGATCGCGCGGTGCTGCTCGCGGGTCTTCGCGACCGCGCCCTCCTGGGTGAGGCCGCGCCAGATCCGCGCGCGGGTCGTCGGCCCGGACAGGCTGTCGATCAGCGAGCACAGCACCGGGTTGCCGCTGCCGAGCGCGATGCGGCGGTGGAACTCCAGGTCGTTGGCGACGAGCGACTCGACGGTCGGCGACTCCTCCAGCCCCTCCAGGAGCTTCTCCAGCGAGGCGACGTCCTCGTCGGTCATCCGGCTCGCGGCCATCGCGGTGGCGGCCGGCTCGAGGATCCGCCGGACGGCGAGGAAGTCGAGCACGGTGTCGTCGCGGTGGAAGTCGACCACGAACGTCATGGCGTCGAGCAGCAGGTCCGGTTCGAGGCTCGTCACGTACGTGCCGTCGCCCTGCCGGACGTCGAGCACCCGGATCAGGCACAGTGCCTTGACGGCCTCCCGCAGCGAGCTGCGCGACAGGCCGAGGCGCTGGGCGAGGTCGGCCTCCTTGGGGAGCCGGTCGCCGGGCGCGAGCTCACCCGAGATGATCATGCCCTTGATCTTGTCGATCGCTTCGTCGGTGACCGGCATGTACTGGACCCTTCAAACCTCGGATGTTTGTCTTCCTAGAGTGCCACGAAAGGTGAACGGATGCGTGTAGCACTGCACACTCGCCTCAAGCCGGGTCGGGAGGAGGAGTACGAACAGGTGCATGCGGTCATCCCTCGTGACCTGGAGATCGCGTTGCGTGATGCCGGCGTAACAGCGTGGGCCATCTTTCGTGACGGCCTCGACCTGTTCCACGTGTTGGAGGTCGAGGACTACCAGGCCATGCGGCACGCGCTGCGTGACCACCCGGCCAACATCCCGTGGCAGGAGCGCATGTCCGCGCTGCTGGCCGTCGAGGACGACTACTCCGGTGACGACCTGGGCATCAAGCTGGTGTGGGAGCTGCCGGCATGAGGCTCGGACTCGGCTGTGCCCAGCTGGGCAACCTGTACCGGGCCATGAGCGATGAAAGCGCTTACGCGATCGTCGGCGAGGCCTGGTCGCAGGGCATCCGGTACTTCGACACCGCGCCGCACTACGGCCTCGGCCTGTCCGAGCGCAGGCTGGGCGTGGCGCTGGCGGGGCTGCCGAGGGACGAGTACGTGCTGTCCACGAAGGTGGGCAGGCTGATCGAGGCGAACCCGGCTTACACGGGCGTGGAGCGCGACACGCAGGGCTTCGACGTGCCAGCCACGCAGGTCCGCCGCCTCGACTACTCGCGGGACGGGGTGCTCCGCTCGCTGGAGGCCAGCCTGGCGCGCCTGGACATGGACCGCGTCGACATCGTGTTCGTGCACGACTGCGAGGACCACGTCGAGGAGGCGCTGGCGGGCGCGGTGCCGGCACTGGTCGAGCTGCGTGCGCAGGGCGTGGTGTCCCACGTCGGCCTCGGCATGAACTTCGACGACGTCCTGGCGAGGTTCGTCCGCGAGTCCGATGTGGACATGATCATGCTGGCCGGCCGGTACACGCTGCTGGAACAGCCGGCACTGGACGAGCTGCTGCCGCTGTGCGTCGAGCGCGGCGTGCGGGTGATGGCGGCCGGCGTGTACAACAGCGGCATCCTGGCCACCCCGTCGCCGGGCACCACGTACAACTACGCGGCGGCGCCGCCCGAGCTGGTCGAGAAGGCGCGGCGGATCGCGGACGTGTGCACGCGGTTCGGGGTCGAGCTGCCGGCCGCGGCGATCGCGTTGGTGGCCGCGCATCCGGCCGTCGAGTCGGTCGTGCTGGGCGCGAGCTCGGTGGCGCAGGTGCGGACGAACGTCGCGCGGGCGGCGGTCGAGGTGCCGCCGGCGCTGTGGACCGCGCTGGCGGAGGAAGGACTGCTGCGTGCAGCTGGTTGACGCCCACCATCACCTGTGGGACCCCACGCGCCGGAACTACGACTGGCTGGCAGGCCTGGGCCCGATCAGGCGCCCGTACACGGAGGCCGACCTGCGGGCGGTGACGCCCGCGTCGGCGACGGTCCTGGTGCAGACCGTGCCGTCGGTCGAGGAGACGTTGGAGTTCCTCGGCGTCGCCGCATCGTCGTCGCTGGTCGCGGGCGTGGTGGGCTGGGTGGACCTGACCGCGCCGGACATCGCGGACAGGCTCGCGTCGTTGCGGTCGAGTCCTGGCGGTGACGCGCTGGTCGGCATCCGCCACCAGGCACAGGACGAGCCCGACCCCCGCTGGCTGCTGCGCCCGGAGGTGGTCCGCGGCATCACGGCGGTGGCCGCGGCCGGGCTCTCGTACGACCTCCTGGTGAAGCCCCCGCAGCACGCGGCCGCGGTGGAGCTGGCCGACGCCGTGCCGGGCGTGCGGCTGGTGCTGGACCACGCCGGCAAGCCGGCCATCGCCGACGGCGGCTACGAACCGTGGGCGGCGTTCCTGTCGTCGCTTTCCATGCGTCCCAACGTGTTCTGCAAGCTGTCCGGCCTGGTGACCGAGGCCGACTGGACCAGGTGGACGGTCGACGAGATCCGCCCGTACGCCGAGCACGTCCTGGCGTCGTTCGGCCCGGACCGGGTGATGTTCGGCTCGGACTGGCCGGTGTGCGAGCTGGCCGCCACCTACGCACAGGTCCACGAGGCGGCGCGGTCGTACACGTCGGCACTGTCCACCTCGGAACGGGAAGAGGTCTTCGGCGGCACGGCGACCCGGGCGTACCCGCTCAGCCCAGAAGGCGGCTGACCAGATCGACCACGCCCGCCGCGTCGACCCGCAACGCGCTGGCGCTGCTGGAGATCGCGGGACGCGTTCGCGACGTCGACCGCGCAGTTGCCGAACACCGTGGTCAGCCCGAGCACGTCAAGTTCGGCCAGCGCCATGAGGATCGCGATGGCGTCGTCGATCCCGGGGTCGGTGTCGATGATCACCTGGTTCACTGGGCCGGCCCGAAGTGGCCGGTCGCGCCCTCGATTGCCGCGCCGAGATGCCAGCCGCCGCGCAGCCACCCGCTGAGCGTGGGCGCGGCCTCGACGCGCACGTGGACCAGGGCGGGCCGGGCCCTGCCCGACATGCCCAGGCTGGCATGCCGCACGCCGCCGCCGGGCCACGGCTGCCGTAGCCGGCCCCGGGTCCTGAACGGGACCGCGAAACCCAGCGCCCGCACCGTCACGTGCACGGACCAGTCCGGGCCGCTCGCGGTCATCTCGGTCGACGGCTCGCCGGTGAAGCGAGCCAGCGTCTTGGGCAGCGCCCAGTTCGACCGGCCGCCGACCACGCTCGCCGGCGAGTCCACGGCGATGAACGGCACGGTGGCCGCGACACCCCTGCCAGCCAACAGTCCCACGATCCCCACGACCTCGTCGTAGGGGCCGACCGGCGTGTCGTCGTAGCTGATCAGGCCGCCGAGCACCAGCGCGGGCCGGCCGGGCACCGAACCCGCCGCCCGCCGCGCCGCACGGGTGGGCAGTGCCTGCCAGACCACCGCCCGCATCGACGTGCGCCACGGCGCGGGCGGGGCGTGGTCGGGCAGTGCCACGCCGTCGGCGAGCGTGGTCTGCGGGATGCCGGTCAGGTTCAACATCTCGTCACGGTTCATGGCGGCCTCCTGCCTCGAAAGCTAGCAGGAGCGGGGATGGACGGCATGCGGCGCGAGGAGTAGGACACTTGGGTGTGAGCCAGGAACTGCGGGGTATCGGCCGGACGGCGTTGTGGGTGGCGAAGATGAGGGCCGCCGAGGGGGCGAGAACCGACCGGCTGTTCGACGACCGGCTCGCCGGGGCGTTCGTCGCGGCGGCGGGGCTGGACGCCGCCGACAGCCTGGCGCTGCCGCCCGGCGCCGTCGAGTTCCTCGCCATCCGCACCCGTTTCTACGACGACTACCTGCGCGAAGCGGGGTTGTCGCAGGTGGTGGCGCTCGCCGCCGGGCTGGACAGCCGTGCGTTCCGGTTGGCCTGCCCGGCCGGGGTGCGGTTCTTCGAGCTGGACCTGCCGGGTGTGTTCGAGTTCAAGGAGGCCGTGCTGGCGACGCACGGCGCGGTGGCCGGCTGCACGCGGACCGCGGTGCCGGCGGACCTCCGCGAGGACTGGTCGGAACCGTTGCGGGCGGCCGGTTTCGACCCCGCGACACCGACCGCGTGGCTGGTGGAGGGGCTGTTGCTCTACCTGACCCGGGAGGACAACGACCGCATCGTGGACATCCTGACCACGCTGTCCGCGCCGGGCAGCCGGTTGGCCTTCGACCACATGCGGAGCACGGCGATCGACCGCGCGCCCCTCCGTGACACCGAGGCGGTGGCGCGGCGGATGGGCGCCGGTTTCCAGTCCTGTCTGGACGATCCGGTCGGCTGGCTGGCGGCACACGGCTGGCACGCGGTCGTGGACCGGATCCCGGCGATGGCCGAGTCCTACGGCCGGCCACTGCCCCCGCACGTCGACCTACCCTCGATCAACGCGACGGTGCTGTGCACCGCCACCCGCTGACCACGAACCGCGGCCGGGCCGCACACCGCGAGTCAGCCGACGGTGATCAGGTCCACGCCAAGAAGGCTTGCCACCGCGCGGATCTCGGTCAGGCGGTGGCCGGTGCCGAGCGCCCAGTGGTGGCCGACCCCGCTGGCCGACCAGTCGTCGGTCCACTCGCCGGGATCACGGCCGAAGTCGACGCGGCTCGTGGTGTTGCCGATCCTCATGTGTGGGCCGTCGGCGACCACGCCCTCGGCGGCCACCAGCGTGTAGCGGCCGTCGCGGGTCTGGCCGACGCCCAGCAGCGTCACCGGCCCCGTCGCCACGTCGAACTCCACCGACACGCCCCAGCCGCGCTTGCCGTGGAACACGCCCAACCCGCGCAGCAGCGGCTTCTTCGCCGAGATGGCCAGGTGTGCCGGACCGTCGTGCCCCATCTCCACGTGCCCGCGCGTGAAGTCCAGCGCCTGGAACTCGGTGAACGACCCGCCCGCGCCCAGCACGTCCAGGATCAGCATCGCCAGGCTCGTGCGTAGCTCGTACTCGCCCGCCGCCGGGATCCCGCGCGCGGTCAGCAGACTCGCCCCGAGGATCATGCCGGCGCCCAGCCGTTCGTGCTGCTCGCCGTTCAGGCCCCGGTGGTAGTAGGCGAGACTGTCCAGGTCGAAGTCCGCCACCAGCCGGTCCAGGCCGACGGAGACCCGCGCGCCCCAGGCGAAGTCCTCCTCGACGACCGACTCGGTCACCTCGAAGGTCTCGCTTGCCTCGGCCACCCGGGCGTCCACCTCGGACTCCGTGGCTTCCTCGACGCGCACCCGCAGGTCGTCGAACTCCAGTACCTCCACGTGCCCGCCGAAGTGGGCGTTCACCATCGACAGGTCCGTCGCCACGTCGTACATCCCGGGGTACAGGTGCCCCATCAGCCCATGTCGACCGTGCCGCAACACCTTCCGCACGCTCGCCGCCCGGATCCAGGCACCGATGCGCGTCCACGCCCGCTCGTCCCGCAGGTACCCGGACACGCTGCGGAACTCGACGCCAGCGCGGGTGAACGCGTTCGCCATCTCCGGCAGCGGGCACGCGCCGCAGTACGCCAGCCACTGGCCGGTGTCGAACGTCGCGTGGTCCATGGACTCGGTCGGCTGGAGGTTGATCAGCAGCACCGGTGCGCCGCTTCGCTGCGCCACCGGCATGAGCATGGTCGCGGTCAGGTAAGTGGTGAGGAAGCCGACGATCAGGTCGCAGCCCGCCTCGCGCAGCTTCTCCGCGGCGACGGCGCCCTCCCGCTCGTCGGAGATGAACCCGACGTCGACGATGTCCGCGTCGTAGCCAGCGATCCGCTCGCTGACGTACCGCGACGACTCCTTCAGCGTCGGCAGCAGGTCGGGGAACTGTGGCCAGTACGCGCCGAGCCCGCCCGCCACCAGGCCGATTCTCGGCCGCCTCCTGTCGTTCACGACAACTCCTCACCCGATCCGGAAGTCGGCCACGCGGATCGGCGACGGCGTCGTGCCGGACGACTTCTGCTGGTATAGCACGGAAAGCACGCCGTTCACCAGGCTGACGTCGACCTCGCCGAACACGTTCATGCCGGGCCGGTCGAAGAGGGTGGTCCAGTCGGTCCAGCCACTCGCCTTCGACGCGGCGACGATCTTGCCGAACGGCATGACCAGGTACGCGTTGTCGGCACCGTCGAACACGATCTTCGTGCGGCCGGTGGCGTTCGGCGGGATCGGCACCTCGTGCTTGGTCCACGTGCCGTCCGCCCCGCGGGTCAGGTGGAACGTGCGTGCCCACCTGGTCCGGTCCGCCGCGTAGCTCGTGACGCACTGGGTGAACCGGCCCGGCACGTAGCTGATGACCACGTGTGGCGTGCCGGTCGAGTCGATGGCCTGGCTCTCCTGGTTCATCAGGCCGTGGTTGGGATCCAGCGGGTCGACGACCAGCGACTGGTCGACCGCGACCGGCGTGGCGACGGCGGCGCCGCCGCCGGCGTGCCACGTGCGGCCCATGTCGTCGCTGTACACGTAGCCGGTGTCGTGGTTGGTGAGGCCGCCGGCGTTGCACAGCACACCCGTGTTGCCCTCCCGCCACGTGAACGCCGCGTGCAGGCGGCCGCGGGAGTCGTACGTGAGGCCGTGCAGGTACATGTTCCGGGTCGTGCTCACCACGCCGTTCGGCCCTGTCCAGCTGCCGGTCGCGGACGTCCACCTGCCGAGCCTGCGCCACGAGCCGTCGTACTCGGCCAGCTCGTTGGCGCCGTTCCCGGAGCCGCCGGTGCGGAAGCTGAGCTGCAGCCGGCGATCGGGCGTGACGACGAACTGCGGGTAGCTGATGCCGCCGAGGTCGACGCCGTCGAGAGTCCGTTGCACCGCACCGAAGTCGGCCAGTGACCAGTCGGCCGGCGGGGCGGAGGCCAGGCCGGCGCGGGACTTCACGTAGAACACCGGCGTGTTGTGGGTGTCCATCGCGATGTGCAGCCGGCCGTCCCTCGGTGAGACGCCGAGCGAGATGACGTTGTGCGAGTCGTCCGTGGACAGCTGGTGGGGGAGCGCGACCTTCTGCCAGGCGCCGGCCGGGAGGGCACGCCTCGCCACGACCGCGCCGCGGTCCGCCGTGTACCAGGCGGTGTACTGGTAGCCGACGTAGGTCAGGATCGCGTCCTGCTGGAACGACTCGTTGTTCACCAGCCCGTCGTAGGACACGAAGTACAGCGCGGCCGGGTCGAGTTGGGTGTCGCGCAGCAGGGTCACGGCCGGTGCGGCCGGCTGCGCCACGGCCGGGGTCCCGGTCACCGCGCCCGCCAGCAGCACGCAGGCGAGCAGAGCCCCCAGCCTTCTCGTGACGGCACCTCGCCCGCGGGCCCCGCTCATCACGCCCCCCAACCAGCCGGCGCACCGCCTGCCCGCTCGGCGCGGATCTTGTCGAAGTGGCCCGACCGGCGGTACGCGCCGATCGGGTCCGGGTCGATGCCGAGGTCCTCGCGCACCTCGGCGAGCAGCGGGCGCACGTCGGTGGCGAACGCGTCCGTCAGGGCCGCGTTGGCCTCCAGCACGTCCCCGTTCTGTTGCGCCGCACGGAGTGCGTCCTGGTCGACGAGCAGTGCCTTCGCGGTCGCCTCCTGCACGTTGAGGACGGACCGGATCAGCGCCGGGATCTTCGGCTCGATGTTGTGGCACTGGTCGAGCATGAACGCCACGCCCGCGGCGGCGTCGAGACCGCCGCCGAGCACGATCTCCACCATGATCCGGAACAGCTGGTACGGGTCGGCCGCGCCGACCATCAGGTCGTCGTCGGCGTAGAACCGCGAGTTGAAGTGGAAGCCGCCGAGCCGGTCGCGGTGGAGCAGGAACGCGACGATGAACTCGATGTTGGTGCCCGGCGCGTGGTGGCCGGTGTCCACCAGCACCTTCGCCTTCGGGCCGAGGTCGACGCAGTGCGCGTAGCTCGTGCCCCAGTCCGGCACGTCCATCGTGTAGAACGCGGGCTCGAAGAGCTTGTACTCCACCAGCATCCGCTGGTTGTCGCCGAGCCGCTCGTAGACCCGGTGCAGTGCCTCGGAAAGCCGCTCCTGACGGCCCCGGATCGAGTCCTGGCCGGGGTAGTTGGTGCCGTCGGCGAACCAGAGCGAGAGGTCCTTCGAGCCGGTGACGTCCATGATGTCGACGCACTCGAGGAGGTGGTCGAGTGCCTTGCGGCGCACGGTCTCGTCCGGGTTGCAGACGCTGCCGAGCTTGTACTCGTCCTCCTGGAACACGTTCGGGTTGATCGCGCCGAGCGCGATGCCGACCTCCCCGGCGTGCCTGGCGAGCGCACCGTAGTCGTCGACGCGGTCCCACGGGATGTGCAGCGCGACCGACGGCGCCACCCCCGTGAACCGGTGGACCGTGGCCGCGTCGTCGACCTTCTCGAACGCGTCGCGCGGCACGCCCTCCTGCGTGAACACCTTGAAGCGGGTGCCGGAGTTGCCGTACGCCCACGACGGGGTCTCGATGTGCTGGGTACGCAGCGCCGCCCTGACAGCTGCCGTGTCGGCCATATCCTGCTCCTAGTCGAGGTGGAAAACCTCCTGCAGTGGCGTGATGCCCTCGTCGGGCGCGCCACCACCAAGTCCTTCGAAGAACTGCGCCATGTCGTTCTGCCAGCGGTCGTTCACTTCTCTCGACGCCATCCCGGCGAGCGCCGCGTCGAGGTCGTCGGTCTCGAAGTACCCGACGAGCAACCCGTCCGGCCGCAGGAACAGAGAGTAGTTCCGCCAGCCGGTCTCCCGCAGCGCCGCCAGCATGTCCGGCCAGACCTCGGCGTGCCGGGCCGAGTACTCCTCGACCCGGTCGGCCTTGACCTTCAGGAGAAACGCCACGCGTCGTGGCGCGGAAATGCTCACTCCTCGGGCCCCGTTCAGAAGTCGAAGTCGTCGATGTTGTCCTTGTTGAAGGTGGTCGGCGGGCCGAGGATGATCTCGCCGTTCTTGCCGATCGTGTAGTCGCCCAGCTTGCCGGCCTTGAACTTCTCGCCTTCCTTGCCGCTGATCTGGCCGGACGCCAGCGAGGCCGCCGCGTAGCCGGCCAGGTAACCCAGCTCCACCGGGTTCCACAGCGCGAACTCGGTGACCGTGCCGTCCTTGACGAACTCACGCATCTGGTTCGGCGTGCCGAGGCCGGTGAGCTTCACCTTGCCCTTGTACGGTGAGGTCGACAGGTACCGCGCAGCCGCGGAGATGCCGACCGTGGTCGGGGCGATGATGCCCTTCAGGTCGGGGATCGACTGCAGCAGGCCCTGGGCCTCCTGGAAGGACTTCTGGTCGTCGTCGTCACCGTAGGCGATCTTCGCGAGCTGGATGTTCGCGTACTCGGGCTTCTTCAGCTCGTCCTGCATGTACTTGATCCAGGTGTTCTGGTTCGTCGCGTTCGGCGTCGCGGACAGGATCGCGATCTTGCCGCTGCCACCGATCTGCTCGGCGACCAGCTTCACCTGGGACCGGCCGATCTCCTCGGAGTCGGCCTGGTTGACGAAGATCTGCCGGGCGTCGGTCGCGGCGTCGGAATCGTAGGTGACGACCGCGATGCCCTTGCTCATCGCGTCCTTCAGCGCCGGCGCGACCGCGTTCGGGTCGTTGGCGGCGATGACGATCGCGTCCTGCTTCTGCTGGATCAGCGTGTTGATGTAGGACACCTGGGAGGACGCGGACGCGTCGGACGGCCCGACCTCCTTGCCGTCGCCCTTCAGCTCCTTGACGGCGTCGACGCCACCCTTGTCGACCAGCACCTCGTACGGGTTGTCGATCTCCTTGGGCAGGAAGGCGATCTTCAGGCCCTCCTTGACCTTCGCGTTGGGGTCGGCCTGACGCCCGGTCGCGCTGCCGCCGTCGCCGGACGCGGCATCAGACCCCTTGGTGGTCCCGCCGCAGCCGGCCACCAGCGTCAGCGCCAGGCCGGCGCTCAGTGTCCACAACAGACGGTTCGAGCGGAACATCCTTGGTCCTCCTCGGTTTGAACACGACCGGGACGAGTACGGAGAGAATCAGTAGCAAGCCCGTGATGACGTTCTGGATCTCGTTGCTGACATCGTCGAGGAACAACACGTTGCGCAGCCCGGCCATGGCGAGCAACGCCATGGCCACGCCGAGCACGGTGCCGCGCCCACCGAAGATCGACACCCCGCCGAGCAGCACGGCGGCCACCGCGACCAGTTCCATGCCGTTGGCGTTGTCGGCGCGGGCACTGTTGTAGCGCAGGGTGTAGACCAGCGAGGCGATCGCGGCGAGCGCCCCGGACAGCAGGTACAGCGAGAACTTGATGCGGTTGACCCGGATTCCGGAGAACCGGGCGGTCTGGGCGCCGAGGCCGATAGCGTACAGCGACCGGCCGATCGTCGTCATGTGCACGAGGACGGCCACGAGCGCGCCGACCACGAGCACCAGTATCGTGGCGTACGGCAGGAACGAGTCGCCGCCGATCGAGTCCGTCGCGAGTGGACGATAGTTCTCCGGGAACCCGGTGACCGCGCCGTCGCCGAGCAGCACGTAGGCGAGGCCGCGGTAGAGCCCGAGCGTGCCGATGGTGACGGCGAGCGAGGGCAGCCCGAACCGGATGATGAGGGTGGCGTTCACCGAGCCGAGCACGATCCCCGCCACGAGCACGATCGGCACGATCGTCTCGAACGACATGCCGCCGTCCCACAGCTTCCCGGTCAGCGCCGAGCAGAAACCCAGTGTGGACGCCACGGACAGGTCGATCTCGCCGGTCAGGACGATCGGCAGCAGCGCGAACGCGAGCAGCGCGACCTCGCTGTAGTCCAGCAGCAGGAAGCTGATGTTGCTCGTCTCGCCGAACCCGTCGCTGAACGAGCCGGCGGCGAACACCGCGACACAGAGGACGAGCAGCACGCTTTCCCAGCGCAGCAACCTAGCCAGCACGGCGCACCGCCCTCTCGGCCCGCAGTCGTTGGGCGAGCCGCACCATGAACGCCCGGTCGAGCGAGATGGCGACCAGCAGCGCCGCGCCGTCGACGGCCCGCTGCCAGAAGGCCGGCACGCCGAGGATCGGCAGCGCGCTCGTGATCGTGGTCAGCAGCAGCGCGCCGAGCGCCGCCCCGACCACGGTCCCGCTGCCGCCGAAGATCGCCACGCCGCCGACGACGACCGCGGCCACCACGGCCAGTTCCCGGCCGTTGCCGACGGACGCGTTGATGGTGCCGAAGTAGGCGGCGTGCATGACCCCGCCCAGCCCGACCAGCGCGCCGGAGATCACGAACGCGCCGAATACCCGCCGCCCGGTCGGGATGCCCGCGAGCCGCGCGGCGTCGGGGTTCGAGCCGATCGCGTACAGTTCCCGGCCGGCACGGAAGTTGTGCAGCCCGTATGCGGCGATGGCCAGCACGACCAGCGCGATGAGCGACAGGTTGGGCACCCCGAGCACCGAGCCGGAACCGAGCGACAGGAACCCGGAAGGCATCTGGTAGGCGTTGATCTGCGTGGTGTCGGTGCCCGACGCCCACGCGTAGTCGATGCCGCGGAACACGTACAGCGTCCCGAGCGTGACCACCAGCGCCGGCACCTTCGCGATGGCGACGAGCGCGCCGTTGACGGCCCCGCACACCGCGCCGAGCGCGATGCCGGCGAGCACCACCACGACGATCGGAAGATCCTTGTCGACGAGGAAGAGCTGCCCGGACAGGTAGGCGGACAGGCCCATGACCGACCCGACCGACAGGTCGATGTTGCGGGTGATCACGAGCAGCGCCTGCCCGATCGCGAGCAGCGCGATGATCGAGGCGTTCAGGAGCAGGTCGTGGATCCCCTGCCCGGACAGGAAGGTCGGCCGCGTGATCGTCGCGGCGGCCACCACCGCGACGAACGCGACGACGATGCCCAGCTCGCGTCCGGCGAACGCGGACTCCCTGGCGGAGGCTCTGGTCACGCCGCACCCCCCGTCGCCGCCTGGAGGACCTTCTCCTCCGTCGCCTCCTCCTTGGCCAGCTCCGCCGTCAGCCGGCCCTCGTGCATGACCAGCACACGGTCGGCCATCCCCAGTACCTCCGACAGCTCGGACGAGATCATCAGCACCGCGATGCCCCGCGCGGCCAGGTCCGACAGCAGCGCGTGCACCTCCACCTTCGCGCCGATGTCGATGCCGCGGGTCGGCTCGTCCACGATCAGCACGACCGGCTCGGTCGCGAGCCACTTGCCCAGCACCACTTTCTGCTGGTTGCCGCCGGACAGCGTGGCCACCGCGTCGGTCACCCGCCGCCGCTTCACGCCGAGCCTGTCGGTCCACGCGGACGCCACCGCCCGCTCCCGCGACCGCCGCACGAGACCCCACCGGGCCACCGCCCCCAGCTGGGGCAGCGTCGCGTTGCGCTCGATCGACAGGTCCAGGATCAGCCCCTGTTCACGCCGGTCCTCGGGGACCATCGCGACCCCGGCCTCGATCGCCGCGCGGGGATCGCCGCCGGACAACCGCCTGCCGCCGACCGTGACCGTCCCGGCGTCCAGCGTGTCCACACCGAAGATCGCCCGCGCGACCTCGGACCGGCCCGACCCCACGAGCCCTGCGAGGCCCACGATCTCCCCGCGCCGCACCGAGAACGACACGTCCGCGAACACCCCGTCCCGGCGCAGCCCGGTCACCACCAGTGCCTCGTCGCCGGCCTCGTGGTCCCGGGCCGGGTACAGCTGCTCCACCGACCGGCCGACCATGCTGCGGACCAGCTCGTCGCGGGTGATCGAGCCCATCGGCGACGAGGTCACGAACGACCCGTCCCGCAGCACCGTGACCCGCTGGCAGATCTCGTACATCTCCTCGAGCCGGTGCGAGATGAACAGCAGCGCCGCGCCGTTCTCCACGAGCCGCGCCACCACCCGGAACAGCCGCTGTGCCTCCACTGTGGACAGTGCGGCGGTCGGCTCGTCCATCACGATGATCCGCGCGTCCGCCGTCAGCGCCTTGCCGATCTCGATGATCTGCTGGTCGGCGATCGACAGCCCGCGCGTGACGCGGCCGGGGTCGATGGGCACGCCGAGCGAGTCGAAGAGCTCCGCCGCGCGGCTGTTCATCGCCGCCCGGTCGATGCGGCGGAAGGACCGCAGCGGCTGGCGGCCCATGAACACGTTCTCCGCGACCGTGAGGTCGGGGAACTGCGTCGGCTCCTGGTGGATCACCGCGATGCCGGCCTGCTGCGCGTCGCGCGGCCCGGCGAAGTGCACCGGCTCGCCGTCGACCAGCACCTCGCCCGCGTCGGGCCGGTGCTCGCCGCCGATGACGCGGACGACCGTCGACTTGCCGGCGCCGTTCTCGCCCGCCAGGCCGTGGACCTCGCCGGCACGCAGCTCGAGCGACACGCCCCGCAGCGCGTGCACCGCGGCGAAGGACTTGTGGACGTCGCGCAGCTCGAGCAGCGGGGGCGTCAATGCCGTCACGAGCTCACCGCCTGCACGGTTGTGAAACGTTTCAGTCGGAACGTAGTCGAGAGTGAGCGAGCTCGTCAAGGTGTGTCCGACGGGTCGCTCCGCTCCCGTGTTTACTCGTTACCGTGGCCCCGTTCCCGATCACGCTCGACGAGCTGACCGCCGACCCGCACCCGGTGCTCGCGCGGCTGCGCGCGACCGAGCCGGTGTCGTGGCTTCCCGTGCTCGACGGCTGGCTGGTCACCGAACACGCGCTGGCGGCGCGGGTGATGCGGGACGCGGCGGCGTTCACTGTGGACGATCCGCGGTTCTCGACGGCGACCGTCGTCGGCCCGAGCATGCTCTCGCTCGACGGCGCGGAGCACGCGCGCCACCGTGACCCGTACGTGCCGCCGTTCCGGCCGGCGCCGGTGCGCGACCACTTCGCGGGCTTCGTGACCGAGGCCGTCGCCCGCCTGCTCGACGGCCTCGCGCCGGCCGGCCGGGCCGAGCTGCGGGCGGACTTCGCCGGCCCGCTCGCGGTCGAGGTCATGGCCGACGCCCTCGGCCTCACCGGCATCGACCCGGCGGCCGTGCGTGGCTGGTACGCGGCACTCGTCGAGTCGGTGTCCGAGGTGACCGCCGGCCGGCCCCCCACGGCGGCCGGCGCGGCGGCCGTCCGGGCGCTTCGCGCGCGCATCCCACTCGACGTCGACGGGCTGAGCCCCGCCGAGATGGTGGCGAACGCGGCCGTGCTGATGTTCGGCGGCATCGACACGACCGAGAGCATGATCGCCAACCTGGTGCTGCACCTGCTCGACCACCCCGAGGTGCTCGACGAGATCCGCGCCGACCGGTCACTGCTGCCGGCCGCGATCGAGGAGTCGCTGCGACTGGAGCCGGCCGCCTCCGTGGTCGACCGGTACGCCACCGACGACGTCTCGGTCGCCGGCGCGCACATCGTCAAGGGTGACCTGGTGCGCGTGTCGATCGCCGGCGCGAACCGCGACCCGGCCGTGTTCGCCGACCCGGACACGTTCGACCTGCGCCGCCCCAACGTCAAGGCGAACCTGGCCTTCGCGCTGGGGCCGCACTTCTGCCTCGGCGCCCGGCTCGCCCGCGCCGAGGCGGAGCTCGCGGTCAACGGCCTGCTCGACCGTTTCCCGTTGCTACGGCTGGAGTCGCCGGTTACCCCGACCGGCCTGGTCTTCCGCAAGCCACCCGAGCTGCCCGTGCGCTGGAGCTAGGGGCACGCCTACTCCTAAGGAATCCCTTGGTTCGACGTGCGGCCCCGACGCGAAGGACGGGGTGGCCTTCGCGTCGGGACCGCACCATCTCGGTGCTGAGGCGGCGGCCCGCACCGAGAGTTGGAGATCGCGGCCGTCTCCCCCAGTCATGGCCGCGTCTCACCTTTTTCCTCCCCACCCGGTGCCCAAATGTTTATGGTGGGGCGACGTTGTTCGACAGCGTCAACGCGTCCGGACAAAGTGGGGGAGCGCCATGCCACGGCCGGAACGGCCGGTTGACCCGGCGAAAGGCGCGATACAGGAATTCGCGGTCGCATTGCGCGAGTTGCGTGCGCGGGCGGGCGCACCCACCTACCGGTCACTGGCCGAGCGCACAGGGTTGTCGGTGTCGACGCTCGCCGACGCGGCCGGCGGGCGGCGGCTGCCGACCTTCGCCGTCGCGATGGCGTACGCGACGGCCTGTGCCGGCGACGAGCACGAGTGGTCGGCGCGCTGGCGGGCGGCGGCCGAGGGCGAGATGTCGCCGGAACGCGCGCCGTACCGCGGGATGGCCGGGTTCCGCGGCGAGGACGCCGACCTGTTCTTCGGGCGCGAGCGGCTGGTGGCGGAACTGGCCGACCGGGTCCACGAGTCCGCGGTGACGGTGGTGCTGGGGGCGTCCGGCGCGGGGAAGTCCTCGCTGCTGGCCGCCGGGTTGGTGCCCGCGCTGTCGGGGGACCGGCCGGTGATCATGACGCCGGGGGAGCGGCCGATGGAGCGCCTGCCCCGGGTGCGCTCGGTCCTGGTCATCGACCAGTTCGAGGAGCTGTACACGCTGTGCGGGGCACAGGAGCGCGCCAAGTTCCTCGACGAGGTGTTCGCCCAACCGGACCTGCGTGTCGTGGTGAGCGTGCGTGCCGACTACTTCGGGCGCTGTGCCGAGCATCCCGTGCTCGCGGAGGCGTTGCGGGCCAACCAGATGCTCGTTGGCCCGATGTGTGCCGACGAGCTGCGCGACGCGCTCACCCGGCCCGCGGCCGCGGTCGGCCTCTCGGTCGAGCGGGCGCTCGTGGCGACCGTGTTGCAGGAGGCCAGGGAGCGGGCCGGGGTGCTGCCCCTGCTGTCGCACGCGATGCTCGAGACGTGGCGCCGGCGGCGCGGCACGGTGCTCACGCTCGCCGGTTTCGAGGCGGCGGGCGGCATCGACGGCGCGGTGGTGCGGACCGCGGAGGAGACCTACGGCGCGTTCGACGCCGCGCAGCGCGAGCTGGCCGCCGAGCTGCTGCTGCGGATGCTGTCGATCGACGACTCGGTGGCCCGGCGGCGGGTCGACCTGGCGGACATCCGCAGCGTCGATCCGGCGGCGGGCGTGGTGCTCGACCGGCTGGCCGACGCGCGGCTGGTCACGGTGGACGACGGCACGGTCGAGATCGCCCACGACACGATGCTGTCGGCGTGGCCGCGGCTGCGGGCGTGGATCGACGACCACCGCGAGGCGGTCCGCGCCCACCGGAAGATCAGCGAGGCGGCCAGGATCTGGACGGAGAACGAGCGGGATCCGTCCGTGCTGGCGTCCGGTGGCCGGCTCGAGGTGATGAAGGCGCACTCGTCCGAGCTGACCGGGGTGTTGCGGCTCAGCCGGGTGGAGAAGGACTTCCTCGACCAGAGCGACGCGCTGGCCCGGCGGACCGCGCTCGCGGCGCGGCGACGGACCGTGCGGCAGCGGCTGCTGGTCCTGGCCGCGGTCGTCGCCGTCGTCGCGGCCGCCGTGTTCGCGGAGGTCGCCGACCGGGCGCGGACCGACGCCACGGTGGCCCGCGACATCGCCCTGTCGCAGCGGATCGCGGCGACGGTCCAGAACCTGCGGGTCACCGATCCCGCGGTCGCGGCCCAGCTGGCCATCGCCGGGTACCGGATCGCGCCGACCAGCGAGGCACGTTCCACGCTGCTGGAGTCCACGGCCGGGCCCATCCCGGCCAGGTACCGAGGGGCGGGGGCGACCGCGTTCGCCGCGTCCCCCGATGGGCGGCTGGTCGCGGCGAGCGACGTGACCGACGGCGCGGTCACGTTGTTCACCCGGTCGTCCGCCGGGCTGGCCAGGGCCCACGTGATCACGTCCGTCCCGGCCGGGGTGGACCGGCCGGCCTCCACCGCCGCCAAGGTGTACGCGCTCACGTTCTCGCCGGACGACCGGCTCCTCGCGGTCGGCGACAGCGCCGGCACGGTGTCGCTGTGGGACGTGTCGTCGCCACGCGCGCCGGTGCGGCTCTGCTCCTTCTACTCCGGCGTGGTGGGTGTGATCGACCGGCTCGCCATCGACCCGAGCGGGACCGAGCTGGCCGCGGCCGGCGGTGACGAGATCACCCGCTTCTCGATCGCCGACCCGCCGTTCCCGCGCGAGCTGCCCGGCATCCACGCCACCGAGCGGGTCCGCTCGGTCGCGTACGCGCCCGGCGGCGGCCGGCTGGCGTTCGGCACGGACGCGGGCAGGGCACACGTGTGGTCGCTGGGTGCCGCGCCGGCCGAGGTCACGGCCCTCGAGTCGCGGGACAAGCCCGCGCCGATGGTGGCGTTCTCCCCCGACGGGCAGCTGCTGGTCAGGGGCACCGAGGACGACGCGATCCGCCTGTGGGACGTGACGGCCCGGCCGCCGCGGCCCGGCCGCGCGCTCAGCGGCCTGACCGACCTGCGGGTCACGACGGCCGCGTTCAGCCAGGACGGCCGCTACCTGGTGGCCGGCGGCGCGGACTCGATGGTGTACGTGCTGGACACCACGACGTGGACGGTCGTGCGGACGCTGCCGCACCCGGACATCGTGCGGTGGGCGGCGTTCGCCGGCGACGCGGTCGTCACCGCCGCGACCGACGGCGCGGTCCGCCGGTGGGACCTGCACGACGCCATGCCGCCCCGCGCGCCAGCGCAGATCGGCGAGCTGCGCTACAGCGCGGACGGCACCCGGCTGGCCGTGTTCGCCGAGGGCGACATCTCCCTGTGGGACGACGATGTGCCGCTGCTGAAGGGCATGCGTGGCGCGTACACCGGCGACGGCGACCTCACCCGCGACGGCGAGCTGCTGGCCGCCCCGACGGTGAACGACGACGTGCGGGTGTTCGGCCTGTCCGGCACCGCGAAGCCGAGCGAGGTCGCCACGATCGGTGGCGCCGGCCAGAAGGTCGAGTTCAGCCCGGACGGCTCGCTGCTCGCCACGGGCGCGTCGGACGGGACGGTCCGCATCTGGAGCTCTCCCTACCGGGAACCGGTCTCGATGTTCCGCGGCACGTCCCAGGCGGTGCTGGACGTGACGTGGAACCCGGCCGGCACGGTGCTGGCGGTGGCCGCCGCGGACGACCACGTCTACCTCCTCGACGTGCGCGACCACCACGCGCCGCGACCGCTGGCCCGGCTGGGACAGGTCAACACCGCGGCGTTCAGCCCGGACGGGACGCTGCTCGCCACGGCCGGCGCGGACGGCCTCCTGCGGTTGTGGGACGTGCACGAGCCGGCGACGCCGCACCTGGTCGGCTCGCCGGTGTCCGGGCCGACGGGCCGGATTCTCGACCTGGCGTTCCACCCGCGAGGGAACGTGCTGGCGGCAAGCGTCATCGACGGCACGGTCTACGTGTGGCGCATCGACGATCCGGCACACCCGACCAGCGCCGCGGTGCTCGCCGACACGGGTTTCCCGCTCAACGCGGCCGTCTTCCACCCGTCCGGCGACGAGCTGGTCGCGGGCGGCGGCGACCGGGTCGTCCACGACTGGCACACCGAGGAGGACGCGGTCATCGCGAAGATCTGCGCCGGCATCGGCGACCCGGTGACACAGAAGGAATGGCGAACCCACCTACCCGCCGTCCCGTACGCCCCGCCGTGCCGGTGAACGCCGCGACCACCCGTCCGGACGGGGACGCTAGCCGCCCCAGACGTACAGGCCGATGCCGCAGAGCAGGAGCGACAGGCCGCTCGTGATCGTGCGGACGGCGTTCCAGCGGCGCCAGCGTGGGGAGAAGCCGGCCCAGCGCCGCTGCCAGTCGGTGGAGGTGTCCTTCTCCAGGGCGTTGTTGAGGGGCACGTTGACCCGGCCGGTGATGACGTGGCAGCCGACGAGATAGCCGACCGCGGCGGCGAGGTGGAGGTAGCCGGCGCCGTCCTCGTCCAGCCCCAGCAGGAGCGCACCCGTCACGGCGGCGGTGAGCACCGGACCGATGAAGGCCACCAGGAACGTGGGGTTGATGATCGCGATGTTGATCCTGCGCATGGCCTCGACGGCCGTCTCCGGGTCGGCGTGGTCGAGGCCGGGCACCACGGAGTTCGAGTAGGTGAAGAAGACGCCGAAGGCCGCACCGAGCAGGACCAGGTTGAGGAAGGCCGCGATGAGGGTGACGATGAGCAAGGTCGGCTCCCCGGTCGTCCCGTTCTGGTGACGTGAGGCTATCTCGCGGAAGGGTGCCGGGAGATACCGAAATGTACGGTTCGGACGACCGGGCATGACCGGCGGACGATCGGTGCCAGGGCGCCACCCCGGTCAGGGCGGGCTCGGGCCTGGCGACCGTTTCTTCAGGCAACCGCTCTCGTGGGGGGCGATAGTGGTGGCATGTTTCCCGAACTGGTGTCCGGCAGTGACCGCGAGGCGTTGCGCTTCGGTGTGAAAGCGCTTACATACCGGCAGCTGGCCCGGGTTGCCGGCCGGCTGGCGGCGGACCTGCGTGGCAGCACCCGGGTGGCGGTCTGGGCGACCCCGACCCTCGAGACCTGCGTCGCGGTGGTGGGCGCGCTGGTCGCGGGCGTGCCGGTGGTGCCGCTGAACCCGAGGATCGGTGAGCGCGAGCTGGCGCACATCATGGCCGACAGCGCCCCCGACCTGCTGCTCGCCGCGGCGGACGCCGACGTGCCGGCCGGGCTGGACGGCCTGCCGCGCCTGCCGGTGCCCCTCGACGCCGGCGGTCCGGCGGACCTGCCCGCCGAGCCGGACCCGGAGGCCCCGGCGTTCGTCGTGTACACGTCCGGCACGACCGGCCCGCCGAAGGGCGTGGTCCTGCCGCGCCGCGCGGTGACCTCGAACCTCGACGCGCTGGCCGACATCTGGGCGTGGACCGCCGACGACGTGCTCGTGCACGGGCTGCCGCTGTTCCACGTGCACGGGTTGATCATCGGCGTGGTCGGCCCGCTGCGCCGCGGCGGCACGGTGTGGCACCTCGGCCGGTTCTCGTCCCAGGCCGCAGGCGAGGCGCTGACCGCCGGCGCGACGATGATGTTCGGCGTGCCGACCATGTACCACCGGCTGGCGCTGGACTGCGCGGCCGACCCGTCGCTCGCGAGGGTGATCGGCGGCGCCCGGCTCCTGGTCTCCGGCTCGGCCGCGCTGCCGGCGACCGACCACCAGCGCCTGGCCGACACGACCGGGCAGCGCGTGGTCGAGCGGTACGGCATGACCGAGACGCTGATGAACTGCGGCGTGCGGGCGTCCGGCGACCGGCGGCCCGGCACGGTCGGCCTGCCGCTGCCGGGCGTGGACCTGCGGCTGGTCGACGACGCCGGCGAGGTCATCGAGGCCCGGGACGGCGAGACGGTCGGCGAGATCGAGGTGACGGGCGACAACCTGTTCCTGGGGTACCTGAACCGCCCGGACGCGACGGCGCGGGTCATGCGGGACGGCTGGTTCCGCACGGGTGACATGGCCGTGCGCGAGCCGGACGGGTACGTGCGCATCGTCGGCCGCCGCGCCACCGACCTGATCAAGAGCGGCGGCTACAAGATCGGCGCCGGGGAGATCGAGAACGCGCTGCTGGAGCATCCCGCGGTCGCGGAGGTGGCCGTGACCGGCGAACCGGACGACGACCTGGGTGAGCGGATCGTGGCCTGGGTGGTGCCGGCGGGGGAGCGGCCGCCCCCCGACGAGCTGGCCGACCACGTCGCCCGCCTGCTCGCCCCGCACAAGCGACCGAGGGTGGTGCGCTTCCTCACGTCCCTGCCCCGCAACGACATGGGCAAGGTCCTGAAACGAGCGTTGAACGCCTGATCGCGGGGGGTGTCGCGGGTACGGCCCCGGGCCGGCTCGCGGCCGCTTTCTCAGGAACCCTCAGCAAGACGCTGGCACCATGGAACTGTGATCAGAGACCTCGTGCGCCGCTCGGCGCTGTTGGCGCCCGTCGGGGCGTTGGTCGGGGCCGGTGCGTTCGCCGGCTGGCAGGTACCCGTGGCGATCGGCGGTCAGCCGAAGGGCGCGCGGCTCGAGCGGATGCGCCGCTCACCCAACTTCCGGGACGGCGCGTTCCACAACACCGTCGAAGCGGTGGTGGGCACACCGTCCTCCAACGCGATGCGTGACCTCGTCTTCGGCAAGGAGGTCCGGCGGCCGACCCACGCCGTGCCGCTGGTCGGCGCCCCCGACTTCACCGCGGCCGTCGACGGCCTGCGGGTGTCCTGGCTGGGCCACGCCACCGCCCTCGTGGAGATCGAACGCAAGCGCTTCCTGTTCGACCCGGTCTGGAGCGACCGGGTCTCCCCGTCGACCGTCGTCGGCCCGAAGCGGCTGCACCCCGTCCCGTGGTCGCTCGCCGACCTGCCCGAGCTGGACGCCGTGGTCATCTCCCACGACCACTACGACCACCTCGACATGACGACCGTCCGCAGCCTGGTCGCACGGCAGCCGGCGCTGAAGTTCGTCGTGCCGCTCGGCGTCGGCGCCCACCTGGAACGGTGGCGCGTGCCGGTGGAGAACATCGTCGAACTGGACTGGGACGAGCGGGTCTCGTTCGACCACGTCGAGGTCGTCGCCACCGCGGCGCGGCACTTCTCCGGTCGCCTGCGCCCGGGCGGCAACGGCACGCTCTGGGCGTCGTGGGTGCTCGCCGGCCGCGACCGGCGGGTGTTCTACACCGGCGACTCCGGCTACTTCGACGGCTACGAGCGGATCGGCGCCGAGTACGGCCCGTTCGACGTGACGTTCATCCAGATCGGCGCGTACTCGCCGTACTGGCCGGACATCCACATGACACCGGAGGAGGGCGTCGCCACGCACCGCGCGGTGCGTGGTGAGCTGCTCGTCCCGGTGCACTGGGCCACGTTCAACCTGGCCATGCACTCGTGGTCGGAACCCGTCGAGCGCCTCCTCGAGGAGGGCAGGGGAATCCGGGTCGCGGTCCCGAAGCCCGGCCAGGCGATGGACGTCGACGACGCCCCCGAACCCGACGGCTGGTGGCGCGGGGTGGCCTGACCGTCCCTGGCGAGAATCCGGCGGTATCTGGCTCGCCGGCCACTCCCCGTCGTGGGGAGGGCGGCCTAGTTTTCCGGCTATGACCTACATCGGGCCGGTGCTCATCGGTGCGTTCTACGTGTTGCTGAGCTCGCTGCTCCCCGACCGGCACCGGCGACCGTTCAACGCGATCATGGTCGCCGGCGCCGGTGCCGTGTACCTCAGTGGCGGCGGCCTCGGGGGGTGGGAGCCCGGTTACGTCGCGGTGGCGACCTACGTCGCCTACCGCGGCCTCGAGTCCTGGACGTTCATCGGGATCGCGTGGCTGATGCACACCGCCTGGGACGTGGTGCACCACCTGAAAGGCAACCCGATCATCCCGTTCGCCGCGCACTCCTCGCTCGGCTGCGCGATCTGCGACCCGGTGATCGCCATCTGGTGCTTCGCGGGTGGCCGGCCGGTGCTCGACATGCTGCCCGGCCGGCCATCCGTCAGTTGGCTTCGCCGGTCAGTGCGAACGAGCGCAGGCGCTGGGTCGCGCCGACCGCCCCCACCAGGATGAAGATCACCGACATGATCAGTGCCGTGCTCACCGACACCGTGGAGTTGATGAGCGGTGTGTTGCCGATGGAGTCGGCGATCGCCGTCGCGTGCTGGCGGACGCTGAAGATCCGGGCGCCGCTGACGTAGGTGACCAGGATGTTCTCCCACAGCACCAGGTAGACCAGGCCGACGGCCACCGGGCGCTTGGACATCGCCGACAGTGCCAGGAACAGCGCGCAGTAGGCGAGACCGCCGATCGCCGCGCCGATCACCAGGCCCACCGCGAGTGAGCCGGAGCCGGCGATCAGCGCCGCCACGGCCAGCGGCACACCGGTCGCCACCGTGGTCACCAGCCATGCCACGACCAGCTTGGACAGGATGATCTCGCTGCGTGGCAACGGTTTCGTCAGCACGTGGGTGATCGTGCCGTCGTCGATCTCCAGGCCGAGCGCGCTGCTGCCCACGATCAACGCGGTCAGCGGCAGGATCACCGAGAGGCCGAGGTTCGAGAAGATCACCGGGCCCCACTCGGCGTCGTCGGCGCCGGACATCACGCCGACCAGCGTCAGTCCGATGAGGATGACCGGCATCGGGAGGAGCATCAGCACCCGCCTGCGGCCCAGCATGGCACGCAGGGTCAGGCTCATGATCGTGAGGTTCATGTCGCCACCAGGTAGGAGAAGACCTTTTCGAGGGACTCGTCGGACGGCAGGATCTGCGTCAGCCGGATCTTGTGCTCGCGGGCGAGCTTGGCCAGCGCGCGGGTGAACGTGCCGTAGTCGTTGGCCTGCACCAGCACGCCCGTCGGCTCCAGGCTGACCCCGGACACCGACCGCTGTCCCATGAGGACGGTCGCGAGCAGGCGGTCGTCGGAGGAGGAGATGGTGAACTGGTGCGGGCGGTTGGTCATGAGCCGCCGGATGTGCCGGTAGTCTCCGGACGCGGCGAGCCGGCCGGCCACGATCACCTGCACGGTCCCGGAAAGCTGCTCGACCTCCTCCAGGATGTGCGAGCTGAACAGGATCGTCCTGCCCTCCTCGGCCATCCTGTTCAGCAGCGCCATCATGTGTATGCGCTGGCGCGGGTCCATGCCGTTGAACGGCTCGTCCAGCAGCAGCACCCTCGGGTCGTGCACGAGCGCCGCCGCGACCCGGCTGCGTTGGCGCATGCCCTTGGAGTACGTGGAGATCCGCCGGTTCTGCGCGTCCTCCAGCTCCACGATGGACAGCGCGCGCCGCGCGGCCGCCTCGGGATCCGGCAGCTTGTGCAGCTTGGCGCTGGCGAGCACGAACTCCCACGCGGTCAGGAACCCCGGCACGCTCTCGCGTTCGGTGACCAGACCCAGCGTGCGGTACATGTTCGGGTTGCGCCACGCCGGCTCGCCGCCGACCGTGACCTCTCCCTGCGACGGCGCCATCAGCCCCGCCATCAGGTGCAGGACGGTGGTCTTGCCGGCGCCGTTCGGGCCGAGCAGGCCGGTGAGGCCGGGCCCGATGGTCAGCGTGACGTCGTTGACCGCCACCACGTTGCCGTACCAGCGAGACACACCGGAAAGTTCAATGTTGCTCACGGCAGTCCGCCCCTCCGAGATCAACCCTGTCGGTTGCGCCGGGTCTTCCGAGTTCGGCCCGGTCACGTACGTGTGGCCGGCGTGCGTCACGACTGCACCTTCTTGTAGCGCATGACGCACAGCGCCGTGCCCAGCGCGGTCAGCGCGGCCGTGACCAGTGCGTACACCGGACCGAAGTCGCCGGTGAACGTGAGGTTGATGTTCAGGCCGAACAGCCACTGGTCGACGCCGTTGAGCAGGCTCGCCGGGTTGAGCAGGCCGCCGAGGTTCTCCAGCGTGTCGCCGCCGAACGCCATCACCGCGGCGGAGACCGGGGCGGAGAGCAGGAACAGCGCGATGATCATCCCGGAGGCGAACACCCGTCGCCCGGACAGCGACGCGAGCGGCAGGCCGAGCGCGGCGAGCAGCGCGCTGTGGATCACCGCCGCGAGCAGGCCCTTCGCCAGGCCGCCCAGCTCGTCGAAGACGCCGCCGATGCCGGTGTCCGTGTTGAACGCCATGCCCAGGAACATGATCAGCAGGGGGACCGCGTACAGCGCGAACACCGCGCTCGCGAGCGCGACGAGCTTGGTCAGCGCGTAGTCCCGCCTGCGCAGCGGGCGGGACAGGTAGAGCTGCAGCAGGTTGCTGCGCAGGTCCACCGACACCAGCTCCGGCGCGACCACCGCGACGAAGACCGTCGCGGCGTAGGTGAACGTGGACACGATGCCGACGTAGTCGATCACCGCGGTCGGCAGCTGGGTGTTGACGACCACCAGGACCAGTGCCGCGGTGCTCGCGAAACCCAGCAGTGCGAACGGAAGCACCTTCGCCCACGCGCTGCGGCCGAGCCCGTACGCCGACCGGACACTGTGGACGTACAGCGAGCGCATCGAGTAGCCCCGGCCGAGGCGGGGGCCCTCGTAGTGCTGGTAGCCGATGTCGTGGATGACACCGGTGTTAGGCGTGGACATTCTCGGCCCCCTCAGGCAGGTCGCGGAACAGGTCGGCCACCTGGTGGTGCTGGCGCTCCAGCCGGTGCAGGGACAGGTCGAGGTCGGCGACCGTGTCGCGGATGCGGTCGTAGACGTCCTCGGCGCCCTCTGCGCTGTCCATGCCGACCAGCAGCACGCGCTTGTCCTGGCGGACCTGGAGGCCTTGCTGGGTCAGCGCCGCGCCGAGTGCGTCCGCGTTCTCGTCGACCTCGACCATCAGCAGGTCACGCGCCTGGGTCATCGAGTCGAGCGTGGCCGAGCGCAGGAGCCGGCCGGCGTCGATCGCGACGAGGGACGTGCAGATGCGCTCGATCTCGCCGAGCAGGTGCGAGCAGACGACGACCGAGATGCCGAAGTCCGTCCCGATGCGGTGGACCAGGTCCAGCATGGCGCGGCGGCCCGCCGGGTCGAGGCCGTTGGTCGGCTCGTCGAGCAGGAGCAGCTCGGGGTCGTGGACGAGCGCCTGCGCGAGCTTGACCCGCTGCTTCATGCCCGTCGAGTAGCCGCCGATGCGGCGGTAGCGTTCCTCGTACAGGCCGACGTGGCGCAACGTCTCCGAGGCTCTCTCGCGGGCCATGGCCTTCGGCAGGCCGCTGACGCGCGCCATGTGCGTCACGAACTCGGCGGCGATCATGTCCGGTGGTAGGCAGTCGTGCTCGGGCATGTAGCCGACCCGGGCGCGGACCCGGTCCCCGTCGGCGAGCGGATCCAGGCCGAGCACGCGGATCTGGCCGCCGGTCGGTTCGAGCAACCCCAGTGCGAGCTTGATGAGCGTGCTCTTGCCGGCCCCGTTCACCCCGACCAGGCCAACCACTCCGGCCTCAATCGCGACGGTGAGGTCCGCGAGCGCGGTCACCTTGTTGTCGTAGCGCTTCTGCAGCGCGGTGGTCTCGATGAGTGGCACGTCACGGACTGTAGGGGCTCGACCGGGTCCGGGACATCCGGTCTCAACCCTGAGCCGACCCTGAGGTTCGGCGAACGTGCACGGCCTGCGGCCGGGACGGCGGCCGAACCCCCCGTCCCGGCATCGCGTTCCGGCTCAGAGTTCGGCGACCTGCCGGGCCAGCGGCGCGACCTGCTCGGCCACGTACCTGGCCGGGGCGTCGCCGGGCGGCATGACGATCATCGTCGTGATGCCGAGCTTGGCGTACGCCTCCAGGTCGGTGGCGGTGCTGTCGGTGATCGGACCGCCGAGGTTGGCGGTCTTCTCGATCTCGTCGTAGTCGCGGCCGACCTCGTCGCAGTGGCGGCGCAGCACGTCCAGCTTGTGCGCCACCTCGTCGGGCGAGGTGCCGAAGAGGTTGCAGGCGTCGGCGTACCGGGCGACCAGGCGGAGCGTCTTCTTCTCGCCACCGCCGCCGATCAGGACGGGCGGCTTCGAGATCGGCGCCGGGTGGCAGAGGGTCTCGGCCAGCTGGTAGTGCTTGCCCTCGTAGGCGCCGTCGTTGTCCTGGTCCCACATCTGGCGGCAGATCTGGAGGGTCTCCTCCAGGCGCTCGAAGCGCTCGGCCGTGGGTGGGAACGGGACGCCGAGGCCACGGTGCTCCCGGTCGTACCATGCGGCGCCGACGCCCAGCTCGCCCCGGCCGCCGGACAGGACGTCCACTGTGGCCACGATCTTGGCGAGCAGGCCGGGGTGGCGGTAGCTGACGCCGGTGACCAGCAACCCGAGCCGGACGGTCCTCGTGTGCGCGGCGAGGAAGCCGAGGGTGGTGTAGCCCTCCAGCATGGGGTCGGTGGCCGGGAACATCGCCTCCATCTGGAAGTAGTGGTCCATCACCGACAGGTGCGTGACCCCGGCCTCCTCCACGGCGGTGGCGAGACGCACGAGCTCAGGCGCGATGCCTGTCGTGCCTTCTGGAACGGTGAACGCGATCTGGTGCACTCCGAGCTTCACACCTGTCACCCTAGGAGCTGGAGCGCGCTCCAGCGCAAGTTCTAGGCGCGGTCGACCGGGATGCGCGCGCCACTGACCGGCCCGGACTCGTCCCCGGCGAGGAAGAGAATGGTCTTCGCGATGTCGGCCGGCGCGACCCATCCGGCGCGGTCGGAACCAGGCATGTTCTCCCGGTTCGCCGGGGTGTCGATCACGCCGGGGATGACCGCGTTGACGCGAATTCCGTCCCGTTCGTACTCGCTGGCGAGCGCGTCGACGAAGGTGAGCACGGCGGCCTTGGCGGCGGCGTACCCGGCGGCGCCGGGGAACGGACTGACCGCCGCCCGTGACGAAATACAGACGATCGAGCCGCCACCGGCATCGATGAGATACGGAATGGTGGCGGCGCAGACGAGGTAGGTCGGCCGGAGATTCGTCCTGAACTGGGCCTCGAACTCGTCGACCGGTGTCTCGTGCACGCGACCACCCATGGCGAACCCGCCGACGAGGTTCACGACGGCACGCAACGGCGCGTCGGCCGACTCGGCGGCGACCGCGGCCACCTCGCCGACGGACGCGGGGTCGGTCAGGTCGGCCCTGACGGCGACGACCCCCGCCGGCGGCTTCGACCGGTAGGGGACCACGGTCCGCCACCCCGTGTCGACGAACGCACGCGTCACCGCGACGCCGAGGCCGCCGGTCCCGCCGGTGACGAGCACCGACCGCTGAGCCACTGATCCAGTCATGGGTCCAGTCTCCGGTCAGGCAGGCGGTTCGGCCAGCCCTCGGCGGCCGGCCGAACGCCGACGTCCTGCTCAGGCGTCCTGCTCAGGCGTCCAGCAGCTTGGCCTTCAGGTGCGCCAGGTCCTGCCGGGTGAAGCCCTGGGCGGTGAGCCAGCCGACCGGGCCGCCGTGCTCGTCGTCCAGGTGGGCGAGGAAGCGTTCCATGATCTCGGGCCGCGGGTCGTGCTCGTGGGCCGGGATGTTGTCCACGTCGTTCGCGTAGGTCGGGGAGGAGCGTAGGCGGTCCAGGATCTGCTCGATGCGTTCACCCGTCGCCACGTAGTCCGCCACCACCTCCTCCCGTGGCACGCCCACCGCCGACAGCGCCAGCGCGACCACCACGCCGGTCCGGTCCTTCCCGGCCGCGCAGTGGACCAGCGCCGCCCCCGGCGCGTCCGCGATGGCCCTCAGGGCGTTCACCACGCTGTCCGGGCGGTCCTCCAGGTACCCGATGTAGAACGCGCCCGCCACGTTCTCCGGGTCGCGGGCCACCGCCCGTTCCCGGTTCACGGCCAGCGCGTCCTTCGCCACGTCGGTCATGGCGCCGGCCTCCGGCAACAGGGACATGTGGAGGTGCTCTATCGAGGTAAGCGCTTTCATGGGGGCGGGGCCCTCCGACTCGACCTCGGCGACGCTCCTCAGGTCGATGACGGTCGAGACCCCGACCTCCTCGACCAGGCGGGTCACGTCCTGGCCGGAGAGGTCCTGCAGGTTGTCCGAGCGCACCAACCGCCCGTGCCTCGTGCTCGCTCCGTCGCCGGCGGGCAGGCCGCCGACGTCCCGTACGTTGACTGCGTTCTCCAGTTCGATCCAGCGCACCCAGCAATAACAACATTGCCGGCCCCGCTTCGCGTGTGAGAGGTTGGCCACCGTGACGGTCGTGAGGACTGCTAACGAGGGGACGGCTCGTCGGGTCCTGATGATCGCCGGGTTCCTGCTGATCGCGGCCAACCTGCGAGCGGCGCTCACGTCCGTCGGGCCGCTGGTCGAGACGATCAGGGCCGACCTCGGGCTCACGGGTGGCCAGGTCGGGTTCATCGGGACCCTGCCGCTGCTGACCTTCGCGGTCGTGTCGCCCCAGGTGCCCCGGCTCGCACGCAGGGTGGGCACCGACCGGATGCTGTGGACGGCGCTCGCCGTCCTCGCCGCCGGCATCGTGCTGCGGTCCGTGCCCGTCGACGCGTTGCTCTGGGTGGGCACGGTCCTGCTCGGCATCGCCATCGCGATCTGCAACGTGCTGATGCCCAGCCTGATCAAGCGGGACTTCCCCACCCGGGTGAGCGCCGCCACCGGCGTGTACACGGCCGTCATGGGCATCGTCGCGGCCCTCGCCGCCGGCCTCGCGGTGCCGCTGGCGGGTGCGCTACCCGGTGGCTGGCGGACCTCGCTGGGGTGCTGGGCCGGGCTGGTGCTCATCGCGCTCGCGGTGTGGACGCCACAGCTGGTCCGGCGCCGGCCGGTGGCGCGGGTCACCGGCGCCGAGCGGATCACCACGCCGTGGCGGTCGCTGCTCGCCTGGGAGTGCGCGGCGTTCATGGCCCTGTCGGCGGCCGGGTTCTACACCGCGATGGCCTGGTACCCGTCCATCCTGCGCAGCAACGGCACGAGCGAGACGGCCGCGGGCTGGCTGATGTTCGCCTACCAGCTGATCGGCGTGGTGATGAGCATCGTGATGCCGATCGCGCTCGGCCGCCTTCGCGACCAGCGGGCGGTGGCCGCCGCCTCGGGCGTGCTCGCGCTGGTCGGGTACCTCGGGCTGCTGCTCGTGCCGGGGCTCGCGGTGCTCTGGGTGCTGGTCACGGGCTTCGCCGCCGGCGCGCTGTTCTTCCTCGCGCTCGCGTTCTTCAGCCTGCGGGCGGCGGACCCCCGCTCGTCCGCGGCGCTCGCCGGCATGGGGCAGTCGATCGGCTACCTCGTCGCGGCGGTGGGGCCGACGCTGTTCGGTGTGCTGCACGACGCCACCGGCGGGTGGCGGGTGCCGCTCGCGGTGATGGTCGGGGTCGCGGCGGTGCACTCGCTCATCGGGTTGCGGGCCGGGCGCGACGCGCACGTCAAGGTTTAGGAGGACCGCTGTGCGGTTGCTGGTGATCGGTGGTTGTGGTGCCATCGGGTCGTTCGTCGTGCCGGTGCTGGCGCGGACCCACGAGGTTCGGGTGCTGGACCTGAACGAGCCGCGCGTGCCGGTGTCCGGTGTGGAATACCACACGGGCGACCTGCACGACGTGGACCTGGTCGCGCGCCTGGCGTCCGGAGTGGACACGCTGGTGTTCATGGCGATGGGGCCGACGCGGGAGTGGGGGAGCCCGGAGACCGCGCGGCAGCACTTCGACGTCGCGGTGTCGGGCCTGTACCTGGCGATCTCGGGCGCGGTGCGGGCCGGGACCCGCCATGTGGTCTACACCAGCAGCATGTCCGTCTACCGCTACCCGCCCGCCGAGATCTTCACGTTCCCGGACGAGTCGGTGCCACCGGACGCGCTCGACTTCTACGGTCTGGCCAAGCGGCTGGGCGAGGAGGTGTGCCGCTCGGCGACGGTCCAGCACGGGATCGACGTGCTGTGCCTGCGCCTCTGCTTCCCCGTGCCCGACGACGAGTGGCCGAAGAACGAGCGCCCACGGGAGCGGGCCATCAGCACCTCGGGCCGCGACACGGCGGCCGCGATCGACGCGGCACTGCACCGCCGCGGCCACGGGTTCGACGTCTACGCGATCAGCGGCGACGGCACCGGCCGGATGATGAGCCTGGACAAGGCACGCCGCGAGCTGGGTTGGGCGCCGCAGGACGTGACGTGACGACCCTGCCGCCCTTCTCGAGGACGCCACCGTCTTGCGGGAGTGGCTCGCCACGCCAGGATGGGGGGATGACACCCGAGGAGCTGCGGGCCGCCGGCGTCACACTCGTCGAACTGTCGTTCGTGGACAACGCCGGAGTCACGCGCGTCAAGGCCGTGCCGCTCGACCTGATGCCGGCCTCGCCCGGTGTGTCGCCCTGCTTCGAGACCTTCGGGGCCGACGACGTCATGGTCCCCGGCCGCCACCTCGGTGGGCCCGACGGGGATCTGCGGCTCCATGCCGACATGGCCCGGGCGGTGGCTCTGAGGGCACTGCCCGGCTGGGCCTGGGCGCCCGCCGACAAGCACAACCAGGACGGGACGCCGTTCGTCGCCTGCCAGCGGACCTTCGCCAAGCGGCAGGTGGCTGCCCTGGCCTCACACGGACTTCGGGTGTCGGCCGCCTTCGAGCACGAGTGGATCCTCGGCAGGGCCGGCGTGGCGGACTTCGTACCGGCCTTCGAGGGACCGGCCTACGGGCAGATCCGCCTGGAACAGGTTGCCGGGTACGCCGCCGAGCTGGTCGGCGACCTTCAGGCACAGGGCCTGCGGGTGCAGCAGTTCCATCCCGAGTACGCCACGGCTCAGCTGGAGCTCTCCGTGGCGCCCGGGGATCCCGTGGCCGCCGCCGACGACGCCGTGCTCGTCCGGCACTCGGTGCGGGCACGCAGTCTCGCGTACGGCTGGCGGGCCACCTTCGCGCCCAGCGTCGACCCGGACGGCACGGGGTCGGGAGCGCACCTGCACCTGTCCGTGCATGATGCGGATGGCAGCTTGATGTCCGGCGGCGACGGCCCGTTCTGGTTGAAGCGTCAAGGAGAGCAGTTCCTCGCCGGCGTACTCCGCGAGCTGCCGGCACTCGTGGCGATCGGCGCCGGACATCCGGTCAGCTTCCTTCGGTTGCAACCCTCGCGGTGGGCGGGGATCTGGCAGGCGTGGGGACACGAGACGCGGGAGACCGCACTCCGGCTCATCACTGGGAACTCGGCCAACGCCGAGGTCAAATGCTTTGACGGGACAGCGAATCCGTACCTGGTCGTCGGGTGCGTCCTCGCCGCCGGGCTGGCCGGTGTGCGCGACGAGATCACGCTGCCCGCACCGGTCACGGGCGATCCGGCCAACGGGGACGGCACGGTCCCGCGGCTGCCCACGACGGTGGACGAGGCGGCCGCCGCACTGGAGAGCTCCGGTGTGCTCGCGGCCGCGCTCGGGCCCGAACTGCACGACGCCGTACTCACCGTGCGGCGTGCGGAGGCGGAGCGCTGTGCGGGACTGGACCCGGTGGCGCTAACCTCAGCCGTCCGCTGGCGCTGGTAGGAGGTCTCGTTTTGGGCGTCGCCGATGCCGTGCCCTTGGTCGACCAGCACTGCCACGGGGTCGCGACCGTGGACGTCGACGTCAGGGAATGGTTGTCCGAGGCCAAGAACGCCCGGCGCCACCCCTTCCGGTCGCTGCTGGGCCTGTCCGTGCGGCGCTGGTGCGCGCCTGTGCTCGGCATGGACACGCACGCTCCCGCCGAGGAGTACCTCTGGCGGCGCGCCGAGCTCGGCTGGCACGAGGCGTCCCGCCGGCTGCTCGCCGCGGCGGGGGTCAGGCACTGGTTCGTCGACACCGGGTACGCGCCGGGGCCGGTCACCACGCCGAGCTTCCTCGCGGACCTCGGCGGCGGAACGGGCCACGAGGTGCTCCGGATCGAGGCCGTCGCCGAGGCACTGTCGCTCACCGCGGCCTCCGCCACGGCTCTGCTCAACGGGATTCACACGCAGCTGCACCAGACGCCCGCCGTCGCCTTCAAGACGGTGATCGGCTACCGGATGGGGTTGCGGCTCCCCGCGACCCCGCCGACGAAGGAACAGGTGGTCCAGGCCGCCGGGAACTGGTTGCGTGCCAAGGAGACCCGGCTCACCGACCCGGTGCTGCTGACCTGGCTCGTGCACGAGGCCGCCCGCGCCGCGTACGACCGGGGACTGCCACTACAGTTCCACACCGGGTTCGGCGACCAGGAGCTCACACTGTCCTCCGTGGACCCGTTGTGCCTCACCGACTTCATTCGCGCGGTGCCGGTGCCGACGGTGTTGCTGCACTGCTATCCCTTCCACCGCAACGCCGCCTACCTGGCACACGTGTTCGAGCACGTGTACGTCGACATCGGGCTGACGATCCCCTTCGTCGGGCCGCGCGCCGGGGCCGTGCTCGCCGAGGTGCTGGAGATCGCGCCGTTCGACGCCCTGCTGTACTCCTCGGACGGGAACATGTTGCCGGAGCTGCATTTCCTCGGCGCCGCGCTCTGGCGCAACTACCTCGGCAAGCTCGTCGACTCCTGGCTCGCCGACGACGCGCTCACCATCGCCGACGCCGAACGGCTCGTGCTCGGCATCGGCCACGGCAACGCGGCACGGCTACACCGCCTTTAGCTCGGGCGTCGCGGCCGTGACGAAGTCGACGGCGCGGGTGACCGTCGCCGGGTCGCGGAGCAGGCGCCAGTGGCCGAGGTTCCTGGCGGTGACCAGTTCGGCGGCCGGCCAGACCTTCGCGAGGGCGACGCTGTCGGCGTAGCGGGTCTCGCGGTCGGCCGGGTCGTGGACGGTCAGCAGCGGCGGTGGGGCGATACGGGTGACCATCCTCGGCATGTCGAAGTCGTCCCACGGGGCGCCGGCCAGCTCACCGACGCGACGCATCATGCCCGTCCGGACGCGTTCGCCGAAACCGAGTGTGGCGGCGAAGACCATCGTCAGCTCGGTCGGCTGTGCCATGGGGGACAGGAAGACCAGCCTCTCCGGCCGCAGGCCGTCGCGCAGGGCGTAGAACGTCGACGACGCGCCCGCCGAGTGGGCGACGACCCCGTGCGGCTGGCCGTGCGCCCGCACGACGGCCATGAACGACCTGGCCATCTCCGGGATGGTCGTGCGGCGCGGGCCCAGCTCGCCGGGGTCGGAGGCGCCGTGGCTCAGTGCGTCGAACGCGATGACCTTGTGGCCGGCGCCGACCAGTGGCGTGACGAAGGACAGGAGCTGCGTGCTGGCGCCACCCCAGCCGTGGACCAGGTAGACGGCCGGACCACTGCCCCAGACCGTGCCTCTGACCTTCCTGTCCCGCACGGTCACGATGAACGGCGTGCCCGCCGGGATGGCCGGGCGCGCACGGCCGTTGAAGCGGGGCACCGTCAGCCAGAGGTTCGTGGCCCAGCGGACGCCGAGGGCGGGGGCGACGCGTTCCAGCGTGCCGAAGGCGGTGCGGGTCGCGGCCAATCGAATAACACGACCGATCGTGCTTTTTTGTGGTGACAAAGGAACCCCTCCCAAGGGCATCGAGCTACTGGGTCCTCGCCCTGTCCAGCAGGGCGTCGAAGGCGCGGCGGGCGCGGTCCGCCGACAGTGTGTCGCCGAGCAGGCGGCTGCTCATGTGGTAGGACAGCATCACGCCGTCCTCCTCGAAGGCGAACTGCTCCGGGTCGACGTCGGACCGGAAGTGGCCGGCCGCCACCCCGGTGCGGAAGACCTCCGCCAGCGAGTCCAGCCAGTCCTGCTGGACGCCGACGAGGAAGTCGCGGACCGGCCCTGGCTGGTCGTCCAGCTCGCTGGACGCGGCGACGAACAGGCAGCCGCCTTCCTTGGCGTCCCAGAACAGCCAGCTCTCGAACAACCTGCGCACCCTCGGCTCGCCCCGGGGCGTCGAGAGCGAGGGGGCCAGCACCTCGGTCACGAACCGCGTCCGCGCGTGCTCCAGGATCGCGAGCTGCAGCGACTCCTTCGACCTGAAGTGCGCGTACAGCCCGCTCTTGGACAGCTCGGCACTGCTCGCGAGCGTGCCGATCGTGAGGCCGCCCAGCCCGACGGTCCGGGCCAGGCGGCTCGCGGTGTCCAGGATCGCCTCGCGCGTCTGCGCACCCTTGCTCACGCCGGCTCAGCGCCATCGCGTGGCGCCGGAACGCTCCACAAGCTCATGCGGCCCACGTTAGCACGATCGTGCTAACCCGCCGCCGTGGATTTCCGCGTGTGGACTAGCCCCAGACCTCCGCGGCGGTGTCCACGATGAGGGCCAGCTTGGCCACCTGCTCGTCGTAGGTCAGCGAGTTGCCGTCGACCGTCGACGAGAAGCCGCACTGGGGGGACAGGCACAGCTGGTCGAGCGGCACGAACTTCGACGCCTCCTCGATGCGCCGCTTCAGCGTGTCCTTCGACTCCAGCTCGCCGCGCTTGGTGGTCACCAGGCCCAGCACCACCTGCTTGCCCTTCGGCACGAACCGGAGTGGCTCGAAGCCGCCGGAGCGGTCGTCGTCGTACTCCAGGAAGAAGCCGTCGACCGCCAGCTCCGAGAACAGCGCCTCGGCCACGAAGTCGTAGCCGCCGGCCGCCGCCCACGACGACTTGAAGTTGCCGCGGCACATGTGCGTGGTCACCCGCAGGTCCGCGGGCCGGTCGGCGATCGCGGCGTTGATCTGCCTGATGTACCGCAGGTGCTGGTGCTCGGCGTCGTCGCCGCGGGCGGCCAGCTCGGCACGCTGCGCGGGGTCGTTGAGGTACGCGAGGCTCGTGTCGTCCAGCTGGAGGTACCGGCAGCCCAGCTCGTGGACGCCCCGCACCTGCGCCTTGTAGGCCGCGGACAGGTCCGTCCAGAACTGCTCCTCGTCCGGGTACACGCTCGGGTCAAGCGCGGCCGGGCCGCCGCGGTAGTGGACCATGCTCGGTGACGGGATGGTCAGCTTCGGCGTCACCGCCGAGCCGGCGACACTCCGCAGGTAGGTGAAGTCGTCCGCGAAGATGGTCTTCGGCAGGCGAACCGGGCCGTCCACATGCAACGCGGCGGTGGTGAACTCGATCACGCCGTCGGGGTTCTCGAAGCGCACCTTGATCGAGTCGTCCGGCGCGGACGAGATGCCGCCGAGCTGGTAGATGAAGTCCATGTGCCACGAGGACCGGCGGAACTCGCCGTCAGTGGCGGAGCTGAGGCCCACCTCGGACTGCATCGCGACGACCTGGCGGATGGCCTCGTCCTCGGCCGTGCGTAGCTCCGCTGCCGAGATACGCCCGTTCTTGAACTCCTCACGGGCGGTCAGCAGTGCCTGCGGGCGCAGCAGGCTGCCGACGTGGTCAGCGCGGAAGGGCGGAAGCGCCATAAAACTCTCTCCTCGGTGTTGGGTTGCTCGCTCGGGACGCTCAGAACGGGTACGCGGGGATGTCGCCGCGCACCGTGATCCATCGTGGCTCGGTGAAGGCGTCCAGGTTGGACTGTCCGCCGAAGCGGGCGCCGGTGCCCGACGCGGCCACGCCGCCGAACGGCGCCACCGCCTCGTCGTTCACGGTCTGGTCGTTGATGTGTGCGATGCCGGTCGGGATCCGCTCGGCCAGCGCGAGGCCACGCATCACGTCGCTGGTGAGGACCGACAGGGACAGGCCGTACTCGCTGTCCGCGGCCAGTGCCGCGGCCTCGTCCACGCTGCCGAACCGCACGACCGGCGCCACCGGGCCGAAGACCTCGTTGGCGTAGGCCGGCATGTCGGCGCCGACGCCGTCGAGCACCGTGGGGCGGTAGAACAGGCCCTCGTGCGTGCCGCCGGACGCGAGCCGTGCGCCGGCGTCCACGGTGGACGTGACCAGGCCGTGGACCTTGTTCAGCTGGCCTTCGTCGATCAGCGGGCCGAGTGCGACCTGGTCGGTGTACGGGTTGCCGACCGGGAGCCGGCTCGCGTGCTCGGTCAGCGCCTCCACGTAGGCGTCGGCGACGCGCTCGTGCACGAGGTGGCGGCCCGCGGTCATGCAGATCTGGCCCTGGTGCAGGAAGGAGCCCCACGCGCCCGCCGACACCGCGCGCTCGACGTCGACGTCGTCCAGGACGATCAGGGCCGAGTTGCCACCCAGCTCCAGGTGCACGCGCTTGAGGTGCCTGGCGCCCAGCTCGCCGACCTTGCGCCCCACCGCCGTGGAGCCGGTGAACGAGATGATCCGGACGCGGGGGTCGGTGACCAACGCGGTGCCCGCCTCGGCGCCGCCCGGCAGGACGTGCAGAAGTCCGTCCGGCAGGCCGGCCTCGGCCAGCACGCCCGCGAGGGCGAAACCGCCGCTGACCGGGGTGCGCAGGTCGGGCTTGAGCACGACGGCGTTGCCGAGCGCGAGTGCCGGCGCGACCGAGCGGGTCGACAGGATCATCGGCACGTTGAACGGGGAGATGACGCCGACCACGCCGGCCGGGACCCGCCTGAGCAGCGAGAGACGGGGCTGGTTGGTCGGCAGCAGCAGGCCGGGCGGCTGGGACGCGAGCGCGGCGGCCTCGTAGCACTCCTGGGCGGCGACGCCGACGAAGAACTCCGCCGCGCCCGGCACCGCGCCGGTCTCCCGGATCACCCAGGTCCGCAGCTCGTCGAAGTTCTGCTCGATCAGCGTGCCGGCCTTGCGCAGCACGGCGGCGCGCTCGTCGAACGATGCCGCGCCCCAGTCCTTCTGCGCCGCGGCCGCGGCGGCGCTGGCCTTGTCCACATCGGACTCGTTCGCGACGCCGGTGCGGCCGAGCTCCTCACCCGTGGCCGGCTCGATGATCGCGATGTCGCCGCCCTTCGGGGTGACCCAACCGTTGCTGTAGACGGTTCCGTTGAAGGTGCTGGGATCTACTATTGCCGTCATGACTCCTGCTTTGCTTTCTGGATCTGCGCGTACACCCGGCCCCGTAGTTCGGTGAACCGGGGTTCGCTTCTGGTGGCCAGCTGGTCACGTTCGGCAGGGAGGTCGACCGCCAGGTCCTCCACGACGGAGGTTGGGGGCGACGACAACATGATAACGCGTTGTCCCAAGTAGACGGACTCGTCGATGTCGTGCGTGACGAACACGAGCGTCACTCCGAGTCGCCGCCACACCGACCGGATCAGGTCCTCGAGGTCCGCGCGGGTCTGCGCGTCGACGGCCGCGAATGGCTCGTCCATCAGCAGAACCCTTGGCTGGTAGGCGATCGCGCGGGCGATGGCCACGCGTTGCTGCATGCCGCCGGACAGCTGCCACGGATACGCGCCGTGCGCCTCGCCCAGGCTCACGGAGTCGAGCGCCTCGGTGACCAGCTCGATCCGCTCCGCCTTCGGCATCCCGGCGGCCCGCAGCGGCAGTTCGACGTTGTCGAACACCCGCAGCCAGGGGAACAGGCTCCGCCCGTACTCCTGGAAGACCACGGCGAGCCCGTCCGGCGGGCCGGTCACCCGCCTGCCATCGACGTGCACCTCGCCGGAGGTCGGGGGCAGCAGCCCCGCGATGCACCGCAGGAGCGTGGTCTTGCCGCAGCCCGACGGGCCGACGACGCACACGAACTCGCCGTCGGCCACCGAGAACGACACGTCGCCGATCGCCTCGACGCGGCGGCCCTTGGTGTCGTAGGTCTTCCTCAGCTCCTTGACGGTGAGCATCACCGCTCCTTCTCCGCGGCACGGATCCCGTGGTACCAGCCGAGCACGTGCCGCTCGGCCAACCGGAACAGCGACGCCAGCAGGACGCCGAGCAGGCCGAGAAGGATCACGCCGGTCCACATCTGCGGGATGCGGAAGCCGTCCTTGAACTGGATCACCGTGAAGCCGATGCCGCTGCTCGCGGCGAACATCTCGCTGATGACCATGAGGATGATGCCGATCGACAGCGCCTGCCGCGCCCCGGCGACGATCTGCGGGCTCGCCGAGCGGATCATCAGGTGCCAGACCCGCGAGCCCCCACGGATCCGGTAGCTGGCGCAGGTGTCGGTGAGCACCTCGTCGACCGCGCGCACGCCCGCCACGGTGTTCAGCAGGACCGGCCACACACAGCCGGAGATGATCACCAGGATCTTCATGGTGGCGCCGATGCCGGCGACCAGCATGAGGATCGGCACGAGCACGGGCGGCGGGATCGCCCGCAGGAACTCGAACAGCGGCTCGACCACCGCGCGCAGCGTCTGGTTCGCGCCGATCGGTATGCCGAGCCCGATCCCGGCGACCAGCGCGGCGAGGTAGCCGATGGCGAGGCGGAGCAGGCTCGGCAGGACGTCGTCGACCATGCGTTCGCCGAACCACGTGGCGGGGAACGCCCCGACGATCTTCGAGAGCGGTGGGAAGTAGAACTCCGTGCTGCCGGCGCTCGCGAACCACCAGATCGCCACAAGCACGACCGGAAGCCCGATGGCCAGACCGACCCTGCGCAGCACGATCACGCCGGCACCCGCGATTCCAGCCGCATCGACGGATGCCAGGCCAGCACGCGGCGCTCCGCTGTCCGCGTCGCCACGTTGGCGCCGACCCCGAACAACCCGGTGACGACGACCAACGCGTACATCTGCGGCACCGCGCCGGACGACCGCGCGTTCGCGATCTCCTGGCCGAGGCCGGGAGAGCCCATCACCAGCTCGCCCGTGATGGTCAGGATCAACGCGACGGTCGCCGCGAGCCGCACGCCCGTGACGGCGTAGGGCAGCGCGGTCGGCCAGACGAGGAAACGGATCCGGTCGAGGCGGCCGAGGCGGTAGGACCGCGCGGTGTCGTTCGCGACCGGGTCGACGTCCGCGACGCCGGCCAGCACCTGGAGCAGCACCTGCCAGAACGCCGCGTACACCACGATGATCACCGTGGCCTCGACCGTCGGGCCCTGCAGCACGATGACGAGCGGGATGAGCGCGACCGACGGGATCGGCCGCAGGAACTCGATCGTGGACGCGGTGGCGGCGCGCACCACCGGCACGGAGCCGATGAGCACGCCGAGCACCACGCCGAGCGCGACCGCGATCACCAGCCCCAGCAACCAGGTGCGCAGCGTGTCGAGCACGGCGACCCAGAAGTCGCCGCGCCCGAACTGTTCCGCCAGTGTCCCGAGGATGTCGGTGGTCGGTGGCGCGTAGTCGCGGGAGATCAGGCCGAGCCGTGGCACCAGTTCCAGCAGCACGCCGAAACCGAGCAACCCGGCGAGACCATAAAGTGCCGAACGGGTCGCGCTCATCCGCGGGCCACCTCCTTCCCTCGTCACGGCGCTCGACGCGCGGTCCTCGTTCCCGAGCCCCGCTCCCCGGTCGGTCCGGCGGCTGCTCCTTCGGCGCCCGCCCGTGCCCTCACGGCAGCAGTGCGTTCACGTCAACGGGGTTGGTCAGCGTCTTGTCCTGCTTGGCGAGCCTGGCGAGCTTTTCGACGGAGGGTCTGTCGATCTCGGCAGGCCACTTCGGCAGCGTGACCCTCGCGATCACCGCGGGGTCGATCTTCGTGTAGGTGCCGATGATCTCCCGTGCCTCGCCGGGGTTCTTGTTGGCGTAGGACAGGGACTCCTTCATGGCGTCGGTGAACCTCCTGACCAGGTCGGGATTGCGGCTCAACATGTCCTCGGAGGTGAAGTAGAGGGCGACGCACAGGTTGTCCGCCACGTCGACGTAGCTCGACGCGATCTTGCGGGCGCCCTGGGCGAGCGCGGCCTGCTGGAACGGCTCGACCACGAAGATCGCGTCCACCTGGCCCCGCTGCAGGGCGGCGGGCTGTTCCGGGAACGGCAGCACGGTGAAGTCGACCTTCGACTCGTCACCGCCGTCCTTGCGTACCGAGGCGCGAACGCTTGTGTCGACGACGTTCTGCAGCGTGTTCGTCGCGACCTTCTTGCCCTCCAGGTCCTTCGGCGACCTGATGGGGCTGTCGGCGCGGACGAAGAGCCCGGCGAAGTCGTCGCCCTCCTCGCCGGTGGAGTTGACGCCGTTGGCCACGGCCTTGATCGGCAGGGTCTCCGACTGTGCGAGCAGCAGGGAGACGGTGTTGCTGAAGCCGAACTGGTAGTCACCGGTGACGACCGCCGGCACGATGGCCGCGCCGCCCTCGGCCTGTTTCAGCTGTAGGTCGATGTTGTGCTGTCTGAAGAAGCCTCGCTCGAGGCCGAGGTAGATCGGCGCGACATCGAGGATCGGGATCACGCCCACTGTGACCTTGTCCGGCTTGCCAGGTGTGGAGGGGGCTCCTCGGTCGTCGGAGCCGCATGCGGTAGCCAGGAGTGAGGTCGCGAGCAGGAGCGCGGCGAGGTGTAGTCGCATCGGTGCAACTCCATCCACTCGTTGAATGGTTGTTCGTAGATCGCACGCTCGTTCTCCAGGAGAACCTAGAGCGCGCTCCATGCGCGGTCAATGGCCGGCCCACGTACTATCGTTCGGCAGAAGAACCACTGTTCGCGATGCGAACCGTCGTCTGGAGCGTGCCCGTGGCTGGTCGAGGCGCCGACTTCGTACAGTCGCTGGCACGCGGGTTGGCCGTGATACGGGCTTTCGACCAGGAGAATCCGGAGCTCACGCTGTCCGAGGTGGCCGCGCGGACCGGCGTGACGCGGGCGGTGGCACGGCGGTTCCTGCTGACGTTGGCCTCGCTGGGTTACGTGCGCAGCGACGGCCGGTTCTTCTCGCTGACGGCGCGGGTGCTGGAGCTGGGTTACGCGTACCTGTCGTCGCTGTCGCTGCCGGAGGTGGCGGAGTCACACCTGGAGGCGCTCGTCGCGGAGGTGAACGAGTCGTCGTCGGTCTCGGTGCTGGACGGACACGACGTCGTCTATGTGGCCCGGGTGCCGGTCTCGCGGATCATGACCGTGGCGATCAGCGTGGGAACGCGCTTTCCGGCGTACGTGACGTCGATGGGGCGGGTGTTGCTGGCGGGGATGCCCGCGCCGGAGCTGGAGGAGTACCTGGCGGCGGTGGCGTTGAAGCCGCTGACCGCGCGGACGGTGCGGTCGGTGGACTCGCTGCGGGCGGAGCTCGCGAAGGTGCGGTCGCAGGGCTGGGCGCTCGTGAACCAGGAGCTGGAGGAGGGGCTGCGTGCCCTGGCGGCGCCGATTCGGGACCGGACCGGGCGGGTGGTCGCGGCGGTGAACGTGTCCGCGCACGCGAGCCGGACGTCACTGGAGGCCATGCGCCGGGACCTGCTGCCCGCCCTGCTGACGACGGCGGCCCGCATCGAGGCGGACATCCCGGGTTCACGCCGTCCGCGCTGACCGGGCAGTCCTGGTGCCGGTGTGGTGCTAGACCTTCTCCCTGCTGACGGTCCACTCCGCCGAGTGCGGGAGGAGGCCGGGGACGTCCTCGGTCAGGCGGGCGAAGTCCAGCGCCTGGCCGATCAGGCTCGCCGGGTCGTTCTCGATGGCCGCCCAGGCCTGGGTGCGTTCCTGCTCGGTGGCGAAGCGCCCGTGGTCGAAGGCGCGGCGGGCGGCGGTACGCAGTGCGTCCAGGTCGTGCACCATCACGTTCACCTTCGCCTCGACTTGGAAGCGGCGGTCCTGCTGCTCGGCTATGGCGAGCACCTGGGTGCGGCTCAGCTCATGGGTCATACCTCCATGGTGCGCCCGCCGCGACCGCTCCAACCAGGCAAAACATGTCATTTCGGGGAAAGACCGGGGTCTCCCTTAGGGGCGATGTCCAGTGCGCGCAGGCGGCTCAGCAACGCTGCCATCGTCCGCGGCTCGTTGGCGTAGAACGCCGACTCGCGGATCCTGTGCAGCTGCCAGCCACACCGTTCCAGGTCCCGCTGCACGGCCAAGTCCCGTTCGTACGCGGGCGCCCCCTGCCACGTGTCGCCCTCGCACAGCAGGGCGAGGCGAGCCTGGGCACCCACCACCACCAGGTCCAGCCGCAGCCGCTCCACCGAGAACGCCGGCATCACCGTGTACCCCAGCCCGACCAGCCGGTTCGCCACCCGCTGCTCGAACAGCGAGTTGAACGGCTCCACCCGGACGTCCGCCGGCACCGCCGCCGTCAGCGTCCCCTCGGCCCGGTCCGCCGACATCACGCCATAGCAGTGGTCCAGCAGCTGGAAGCGCATGTCCTCGGGGTTCGACAGGGCGGCCAGCGGAATGGAGTGGAACACCCACATCTGGTCCCGTGCCCGCGACGCCGCCACGTTGTACCGCTGCACGAACATCTCCCGCGTCAGCGGCACGATCCGGTCCGCGGCACCCGCCACCATCGACAGGAACATGACATCGCGCTCGGCACCCTGGAAGTCCGCCGAGTCGCCGCACTGCAGCTTCCGCGCCGCCCAGTCCTCCGGCGCCACCCGCTCCAGCAGCCGTCGCTCGATCGCCTTCGCCTGTGCCGCGCCCAGTAGCGAGATCACGCCGAACGTCTTGCCGTCGTACCGGGGGTCGGCCAGGCACTTCTCCAACTGCTCGACGACGGCCTCGACCTCGGTGGCGTTGACCCTGTTGCCCTTGCTGGTCGTGGCGTCCTCGGCGGTCCCGCCGACGTTCACCGCCTGGATCGGCGCCAGCCGGTCCGCGCCGTACTGCCGGACCGCCTGGAGCCGGATCCCGTCCGGCTCGTACGCCACGCGGTTCGAGAAGCCGATGATCTCCGGGACGCAGCGGCGGTGCTCGGTCAAGGTCAGCAGCCCCCGGTACCGCATCTTCGCCTCGTCGAACAGGCTGCGCTGCGGGTCCTGCCACGCCGACCGGTACGGGTCGTCGCCGAGGTACTGGCTCGCCAGGTCACGCAGCTGCTGCTGGTCGACGCCCACGGCCGTCGGCGACACCTGCTTGTCGTCGCCGATCACGACCATCCGCGGGGCCAGGTACTGCAGGAACGTCGCCTCCAGGCCGGCCTGCGACGCCTCGTCGACGATCACCACGTCGAAGATGTCCCTGGCGATCTGCAGCTGCTCCGCGATCCGGTACACCGGCATGATCCACACCGGCACCGCGGAACGGCAGCGGTCCATTGCCTGCCGCACCTCGGCACGGCGCTGTGCCGCGTACTTACCGGTGCCCTTGCCCAGCCGGCGGACCAGGTACGCGTAGTGCTCCAGGTTCGCCCGCGCCTGGCCGGTGAGCCGGTCGGGGGACACCGCGTGCCGCCAGGCCCTTGTCGCCGCGAGGGTTTCCACCTCGCGGCGGATGCGTTCCTCGGTCAGCGTGATCTCCGCCTGCACGGCGTTGACGTCCGCCGTGCCGCGGGACTCGACCCACGCGCCGACCGCCGCCCACGTCCACGCGTCGCCGAAGCTCGCGAGCTTCTCGCCCCACACCGCGGGATTCGCCAGCACCGCCGCACATAGCCGCGGCGGCACCGACGCCGCCAGCAGGTCCCGGCGGGTCAGCTGGGCGCGGACCGTCACCAGCCGGGTGAGCCGCTGGTAGGCCGTGGCGTACGCGGACGGGTCGCGGTCGCGGACCGCCGCGAGCAACAACGGCACGCACGGCGCGGCATCCACCCGGCCGGCCACCGTGGACACCGCGGACTCCAGGCGGCGCAAGGGAAGCGTGGCGGTCACGTGCGCGTCGACGGACGCCGCGACGTCGACAAGGTTGGCGTAGCGGCGAACGGAGTCGAGGTCGGCCCAGTCGGCGCGGGGGAGCCCGGCCTCGGCGAACCGGCGTTGCTCCAGCTCCAGCGCCTCACCCAGCCGCAGCACCCGGTGCAGCTGGTCGAGCTCCGTGCCGTGCCACCGCAACCGCTCGTGCGGCGGATCCGTCGGCAGCACCTGGGAACCACCCGGCCACGCCTTGTCCAGCGCGTTCAGCACGCGGCCGGCCTCCGCCCACAGGAGGAACGCGCCGACCTGCGCCGCGGCGGTCGGCGGCAGGCCGTCCACCAGCACCTGCTCGAACAGCGGCTGTGCCTGCTTGACGGGCTTCGGGGTGAGCGCGCCGATCCTCGGCAGGCCGTTCGCGCCGGTCCTGAGCGTGCCGCCGGCAAGGTGCGCGTGGAGCTGCTTCGCCAGCGGCACCAACGGGGTCACGTTCCCGGCGACCTCGACCTCGGTGAGCGGGCCCAGCTGGTCGACGAGCGTGCCGGCCTGGGTGAGCAGCTGCGCGATCTGCTGTGCGCGGCCGTGCCAGAGCCGGGCGCGGCCGGTGCGGATGTCCGCGAGCGCCTCGCCCATCCACGTCTCCCGCCGGCGGGCCAGGTCGTCGGCCTCGTCGGCCAGCTCGGACAGGCGCCTGCGCAGCTGTGCCCTGGCGCCGGCGTCGATGCCGCGCACCGGCTCGAAGGCCGGGTGCCGCTTGAGGTCCGCGTGCCTGGCCGCGGTCTCGGCCGCCGCGCGTTCCGTGTCGACGAACTCGGTGAACACCTGCGGCGCCGGCGCCGTGCCCAGCTCGACGAGCCGTTGCCCCGCCTCCGGTTCGTCGGCGATGAGGCCCGCGTCGGTGAGGAAACCGTGCCACTCCAGGACTTCCGCGGTCGTGAGCGGCGGTTCGGCGCCGGCCGGGACGTCGGTGTGGTCGCGCAGCCAGCCGAAGCGTGGCTCCTGCTGCCGGAGCCGCAAGGCGATGGCGGCCAGTGTGCCCTCGTAGCCCGCGTGTTCGTGCCGGCGGACCTCGTCGCGGCGGGCCTCGACGAGCTGGTCGTGCAGCTCCGCGCGGCGGAGGCCAAGGCGTTCGATCGTGGCAAGGCAGCGGCGGATCGTGGTGGCCGCCGCTTCGTCGTCGTGGTCGGTGGCGGCGGCCGCGATGCGCTCGACCGCGACCTTCAGGTCCGACATGTCCTCCCGGGACGAGCCGACCACGGCCACGGACAGCGGCTTGATCTCGGCGGGCAGCTTGTCGCGGACCTCGCGGAGCGCGCGGTCGGTGTGCGCTGTCACGAGGACGCGTTTGCCCTGCGCGAGAAGGTGGGCGAGCAGCGCGGCGGCGGTGTGGGTCTTGCCGGTGCCGGGCGGGCCCTGGACGAGCGTCTGCGCCTGCGTGTCGACCTGGCGGATGATGCGGAGCTGGGTGTCGTTGACCGGCAAGGGAAGGAAGACGTCACCATCCACTTCGACCAGTCCGCCGTCCTCGGGGTCGGCCGAGCGGGGCCGGGGTCGGTGGTCGGGGTCGACGAGCGGTCTGAGCCCGTCCGGCACGTCCTGGTCCGCCGCGAGCTGGTCGACGATCGTCGTGAAGATCTCGACCAGGCCCTGCTGCGACCGTCTGCGCAGGATGATGGCCGGCGCGTACGCGGCGACCGCGTTGGCCTGCGGCTTCGGCGCCACGTCGTCGTCGCGGTACTCGCCGTTCGGGTCGAGCGCGTGCACGAGGCGGCGCACGAGCGCGCCGGTTTCCTTGCGCCGCAGTGGATGCGTCTCGAGGTCACGAGCGGCGGCACGGATGTCGTCGACGTGCCTGGGGTTGGGCACCAGCCCGGGGTCGAGCATGTCCAGCTCGACGTCCGCGGTCGCGACCGACTCCACGCGGTGGACGGTCAGCCGCCCGGCGTCGTCGTCGAAGCGGATGCCGACGGGCGCGGTCAGCAGGTGCCGCTGGACCCCAGGCGCCGCCCAGGACAGGCAGCCGACGCCGATGACCAGCTCCAGCTCCTCGGGATTGCCGGTCGCGGCGACGTAGGCGGCGAAAAGCTGGGCGTAGCAGGCACGAACGGGTTGGTCGAGGCGCTCCCGCTCGGCCCAGGCGCGCCACGCGACCAGCCAGCTGACGTACTGCTCGGTCAGCTCGGCGGGCGCGTCGTCGGCGAAGGCCGGCGTCGAGTCCGGGTCGTGCCAGCCGCCGAGCCACGGCTCCAGCTCGTCGGGCGGCGGCGGGTCGTGCCGGGCGACGCGCTCGATCGTCAGAACGTCGGCCTCAGGCTCGGGGTCGCCGCGGTGCGCGGTGTTGACGGCCGGGTGGTCGGGCAGGCTGTCGAGCCACAGAACGGAGCGGTACCCGTCGACCGTGCGTGGCGGTGAGCTTCTCAGCTGCTGTGCCCGCCCGAGGAACTCGAACAGGCGCACGGCACGGCCGACCAGCGGATCCGCGACCGTGTCTGTTGTTTCGTCCACCCCCGGCCCTCCCCGTGTGGCAGTCCGGATTTCCCACGGTACCGGACGGCCAGGTCGCGGGGCCGGTCGACGACGGTTGGCCCGCGACGGGGCTAGGCGTAGCAGGTCAGCGGCCTGCCGCCGTTGAAGGTGATCATGTCCTGGATCGCCGCCAGCACGTCGATCTCGGCGCCCGGCTCGGCGCCGTCGAGCTCGGCGTAGGCGCGGTGGAGGTTGCCGGCCAGGCGTTCGGCGTCCTTCAGGTCGGCGAACTCGCCGAGGTCGGTCTGCCTGGCGGCCTCCAGCGGGGTCAGCCCCGCCGCCTTGGCCTCGGCCGCCGTGCGTTGCACGAAACGCGCGTACGACAGGACGTCGTCGATGACCTGTGGGCCGGCGACCGGGCCGTGGCCCGGCACGATCGTCTCCGCGCCGAGCGGCTTGACGACCTCCTCCAACGCCTTGACCAGCCCGGCCACCGAGCCCTGCAGCAGGAACGGAGTGCCGCCGTTGAACAGAAGGTCGCCGCTGAACAGGACCTTGCGGTCCGGGACCCAGACGACCGAGTCGTTCGTGGTGTGGGCCGGGGTGCCGACATGCGTGACCTCGCAACGCAGATCGTCCACCCACACCGTCACGCCGTCCCGGTAGGTGAGAAAGGGCGGCGCCAGTTCGACCTCGCCCCAGTCGACCTTCGTCCAGACCGGTTCGTCCCACGGCATGCCCCACTGCCGCACACCCGCGCGGGTGGCTTCGTGCCCCACGATCGTGGCGCCCGCGAAGAGGTAGTTGCCGAACGTGTGGTCGCCGTGGTGGTGGGTGTTGATCAGCGTGCGAACCGGTTGTGGCGTCACCGCGCCGATGGCGGCCTGGTAGGCGCGGGTGCGGCGTTCGGTGGCGCACGCGTCCACGCTGACCACACCCTTGCGCCCGACCAGGAAACCGGTGTTGTTGATCCACCACGTGCCGTCCGGCTGGATGTAGGCGTGGATGCCGTCGGCGACCTCCTCGACCCGCGGCCGTCCCGGCGTGGTGATGTCGTGCGCGGTGCTCGTCACGGGTGCCACGATAGAACCCGCGCTCCGCCAATCCGGCGGTGCGACTCCTCAAACCCTGGTCATACCGCGTACGCTTGGTGGGCTGGCATATGCCATTGCATGCGGGTGCGAATTCACGCGGGAGGTGGGGTATGGCCGCGGAGGACCCTCGCTTCGAGGAGTCGCCCAGATTTGGCAGTGGTGACCAGTCCGGCGCGCCGACGGCGCGCCGCATCGTGCTCGGCGCACAGCTGCGCCGCCTGCGCGAGGCCGCGGACATCTCGCGTGCCGACGCCGGCTACTACATCCGCGGTTCGGACTCGAAGATCAGCCGCATGGAGCTCGGCCGTGTCGGGTTCAAGGAGCGCGACGTCGCCGACCTGCTGTCGCTGTACGGCGTCAACGACGAGCTGGAACGCGAGCAGTTCCTGGACATGGTGCGCAAGTCCAACGAGCGCGGCTGGTGGCACCGGTACTCCAGCACCATGCCGAACTGGTTCCAGGACTACGTCGGGCTCGAGGAGTCCGCGTCGCTCATCCAGAGCCATGAGCTGCAGTTCGTGCCCGGTCTGCTGCAGACCGAGGACTACGCGCGCGCGGTCGTGAGCCACGGCAGGCCGGAGCTGATGGACGCGGAGAGCGAGCGGCGTGTCGCGTTGCGGCTCCAGCGGCAGAAGGTGCTGACCCGCCAGGGCGCGCCCCGGCTGTGGGCGGTCGTGGACGAGTCGGTCCTGCACCGGCCCATCGGCGGGCACCGGGTGCTGCGTGAGCAGGTCGAGCACCTGCTGGAGCTGACCAAGCAGCCGAACGTGACGCTCCAGATCCTGCCGTACCACATGAGCGGGTACGCGGCCGAGGGCGCGTTCTCGATCCTGCGGTTCGCGGAGCCGTCGCTGCCGGACATCGTCTACATCGAGCACCAGAGCGGTGCCCTGTACCTGGACCGGGTGGACGAGCTCGAGGTCTACGGCCGGATCATCGACCGCCTCGCGGTCGACGCCGAGACGCCGGACCGCAGCCGCCAGCTGCTGTCGAAGTTCCGCCAGGACGCCTGAACCACCGACAAACATCACCGAGTTCATGCCTGCGGTTCCTGCGATCGGGTGATGTTTGTTCGGGTCGGCATACCGTGAGTTGGGTGCCGTCCTGCCCAGGTTTGACCAATGGTGGTGTCGGCAATTCACCCTGTGGGGATCTCAAGTGTTGGCAAAAGATTGCCGTTAGTGCCTAACGTCGTGGTTGTTCCCCCTGCAGGGTGCACTCTACGTAGCGATCTCCATCGGATGTGCACTCGTCCGTACTAATGCACGTGCATTTACCGTTGCAAGTTGCAGTGTTAAAGTGCGGAGACAATGCACGTGCAGATGCACCCACAGTTTGAACTCGGAGGGTGGGGCCATGACCGAGATTCGGAACGGCGTTTCGGCGGATGATCTCCCAGATACGACGTGGCGGAAGAGCAGCTACAGCGGCGCGGTCGGGAACTGTGTGGAACTGGGTTGGTCAGGCGCGCGAGCGGCGGTTCGCAACTCGCGCGACCCCCACGGGCCCGTGCTCGCGGTCCCGGCCGGCTCGCTCCTGTCGTTAGTGAACAACACCGTGAGCATCGGAGAACGGAGGGCTTGATGTCTTCCACTGGCACCGCCGCGACAAGCGTCGATGCCCAGTTGCGTGCCCTGGTCGACCGCGGGTTCCGCTTCGTTGACCCGAGGGACGAGCAAGGTGAGGTGGTGGCCGTCGTGGGCGTTCGCGCTCACGACGGCGTCATCGACGTCGTCGAGATCCTCGGCGAGGACGAGGTGGTCGCCACGCGGATGCCGCCCGACCAGGACGTCCTGGACCCGCGGCGGGTCTACTGGCGGGAACAGGGGCCCGCGTCAGCGGTCCTGGCACGGCTCCTGCTCCTCGCCGACGGTCAGGTGCCGGGAATCCTGTTGCTGCCCGCGACCGTCACTGCCTAGTAGACCGCCCGGCCGCCGCTGATGTCGTAGACGGCTCCCGTCGAGAAGCTGCACCGCTCCGACGCGAGCCAGCCGACCAGTTCCGCCACCTCTCGCGCCAACCCCATGCGCCGCATCGGGATCAGGCTCACCAGCCGTTCTCGGACCGCCGGTGCGGTGGCCGAAGCCATCGGCGTCTCGATCACCGCCGGAGCCACCGCGTTGATCAGCACGCCGGACGTCGCCAGCTCCTTGCCGAGCGACTTCGTGAGACCGAGGACCGCGGCCTTGCTCGCCGAGTAGGCGGACAGGTTGGGGTTGCCCTCCTTGCCCGCGATGCTCGCGAGGTTGACGACGCGTCCCCACCCGCGCCGCGTCATGGCCGGGATGAACGCGCGGCACATGTAGAAGGTGCCGGTCACGTTGACCGCGAACGTGGTCGCCCACTCGTCGTCGGTGACGTCGGTGAACGCCTTGTTGGGCCCGATGACGCCGGCGCTGTTGACCAGCACGTCCACCTCGTGCCGTGCGGCAGCGTCGGCGACCTGGGCCGAGTCGGTGACGTCGAGGCGGAGGTCCGCCCCGGGCGCCTTGTCGGCGGTGACGACCGTCAGGCCCTCGCCGGCCAGGAACTCCGCACACGCCTGCCCGATGCCGCTCACGCCCCCGGTGACGAGCGCCGTCCGTCCCATGCCCACCTCCACCAAGTAGAACGTGTTCTAGAGGCTACCCGATCGAACCGGAACGGCGGTGCCGCGAGCGCGGGGACCGAAAGCCCGTCCGTTTTGTCATACCTCCCACCTAGGATCGCCGGTATGAGAGGTGGGCTCATCGGGCGGGAGCATCCCGCGGGCGTGCTGCGCGCCGAGATCGGCCGGGCCACCGTGAGCCACGGCGGGTTGGTGCTGGTCACGGGCGAGGCCGGGATCGGCAAGACCACGCTGGTCACCGACGCCATGGAGGTCGCGCGTGAGCAGGGCGCGCTGATCCTCTCCGGGTCGTGCTGGGACTCCTCCGCCGCGCCGGGGCTCTGGCCCTGGGTGCAGGTCATCCGCGGCCTCCGCCGCCAGGCGACCGCCGGCGAGTGGGCGGGCGCGGAGGAGGCGTCGGGTGGACAGCTCGGCGTACTGCTCGGCGAACCCGGTGACATCGACGAGAACCACTTCGGCGTGTACGACGCCGTCACCTCCGCGCTCGTCGCCGTCTCGCAACGGCGGCCGGTGCTCGTCGTGGTCGACGACCTGCACTGGGCGGACCCGTCCTCGGTCCGCCTGCTCGAGTTCGTCGCGCAGCACACCTGGTTCGAGCGGCTCCTGCTCGTCGCGACCTACCGGGACGTCGAGGTCGAGGCCACCGACCACCCGCTCGCCCCGCTCATGCTGCCGCTCCTCGCGAAGGCCACCACGGTCACCCTCACCGGGCTCGGCCGGGACGACGTCGGCACCCTCATGACCCGCACGGTCGGCGCCGCGCCGGAGGCGGACCTCGTCACCGAGGTGCACACCAGGACCGGCGGCAACCCGTTCTTCGTCGAGCAGACCGTGCGGCTCTGGCACAGCGGCGGGTCCGTCACCGACGTCGCGCCGGGCGTGAGCGACGCGGTGCGCCGGCGCCTGTCGCTGCTGCCCGAGGCGGTGCCGCGGCTGCTGGCCGCCGCGGCCGTGCTGGGCCGGGAGTTCCACCGGCAGGTGCTCGCCGCCTCCGCCGGCGCGCCGGTCGCGCAGGTCGACCGCCAGCTGGGACAGGCCGTCGCGGCCCGGCTCGTGTCCGCGCTCGGCGACGGGCGGTTCGCGTTCGCCCACGACCTGGTCCGGGAGACGCTGTACCGGGAGCTGGCGGACGCGGGGGAGCGGCACGCGGCGGTGGTGCGCGCCCTCGACCGCTCACCCGCGCTCGCCGAGCGGATCTTCCCCGCCGACCTGGCCAGGCACGCCTACCTCGGCCGTGCGTCGCTCGACCGGGCCAGGGTCGTCGACCTGCTGCTGGCCGCCGCCAGGGAGGCCAAGCGGCGGTTCGCCCTGGAGGAGACGGTCAACCACTACCGGCGTGCGTTCGAGACCGTGGGCCCGGCCGAGCCCCGGCGGGTGCGGATCGGGCTGGACCTGGGCGAGCACCTGCACCGCGGCGGCGAGCGTGACGAGGCATGGCGGGTGCTGGCCGACGTCGCCGGCGCCGCGTTGGCGAGCGACGACCTGGAGATGCTGGTCCGCGTGGCGCTGACCGTCCACGGCCTGTCGTCGCCGGAGGACCACACGAAGCTGAAGACCGACCTGCTGCGCGCGTCGTTCGAACGGCTCAACCCCGGCGCGGCCATGCCGGGCGGCTCGCTCGACCACCTCGCGCAGGAGGTGATCGTGCGGCTCGTCGCGGTCGCCCGCGACGACGGGGACGACGACGTGCTCGGCTTCAGCCTGTGGTCCCAGCACGACCAGCTGTGGGGCGTCGGGCACGCCGCGCAGCGGCTGGCGCTCACCGAGGAGCTGGCCACGATCGCACGCCGGACCGCCGACCACGAGATGGAGCAGTACGCCGTCTCGCTCGGCTGGGTGACAACGCTCGAGCTGGGCGATCCCACCTACCTCGACCGCTTCCACGAGTTCCTCGCCACGGTCGCGGCGCACCCGGACACGATGGTGGCGCCGGCCGCGTACATCGACAAGAGCATCGTCGCGACGTTCCACGGACGGTTCGAGGAGGTGGTCGGTCTCCTGGACGGTTTCCAGTGCATGCCGGCGTCCCAGACGTTCTGGTACATGGACTACCACCTCCGCTGGGCGCTGTGGCAGTTGTGGGGCCGTGACGACGAGCTGGCGGACGTGCGTGGGCGGGCCACGGCCGTGAAGTACCCGTTCCCGGCCCTGCTGGCGGGCATCACCGCGGCGTCCCGCGGGGACACGGTGACGGCACGGGCGTGCCTGAGCGAGCTGGAGGCGGCGCGGGAGCCGATGCCGAAGGCCTACGAGCAGCTGCTGATCCGGCTGCGGGTGCAGACCGCGGTGGCGGCCGGCGACGCGGCGTGGTGCGCGAAGCTGCACGACGAGCTGGTGCCGCACCGCGGGACGTGGCTGATGTCGTTGTACGGCTGCGACATCAGCGGTCCGGTCACGCTGTGGCTCGGCAGGCTGGCGCTGGCCCGCGGCGACGTGGCGGCGGCCGCGCCGTACTTCGAGTCGGCGCGCGACGAGGCGGACCGGGTGGGCGCGCGGCCGTGGTCGGTTGAGGCGAAGGCGGGGTTGGCGGAGGCGCTGGCGGCGTCGGGGGAGCCGGTGGCCGAGCTGCGCGCCGCGGTCGCGCGGGAGGCGGCCGCGCTGGGCATGCGGCACCTGTCGGATGGTGCGGAGTCGTTGCCGCACAACGAGTTCCGCTTCACCGGCGAGACGTGGTCGCTGTCGATGGCCGGGGCGACCGTGCATGTCCCGGACAGCAAGGGACTACGGGACCTGCACGTGCTGCTTCGCGCGCCGGGCAAGGAGATCCCGGCGACCAGACTGGTCAACCCGGCCGGCGAGGTGCTCCCCTCGGGCGGCGACGCGGTACTGGACGAGGAGGCCAGGTCCCGCTACCGGTCCCGGCTGTCCACTTTGGACGGACTGATCGAGGAGGCGGCCGCCAGGGGCGCGGACGACCGGGCGGCCGAGTACGACCGTGAACGCGAGGCGCTGCTGACCGAGCTCCGCACCGCGACCGGCCTCGGCGGTCGTACCCGCCGCCTGGGCGACGAGGCCGAACGCGCGAGGAAGACGGTCACGGCACGGATCCGCGACACGCTGCGCAAGCTGGACACGAGCCATCCGCACCTGGCCGCACACCTGCGCACGGCGGTGGCCACGGGGACGACGTGCAGTTACCGCCCGGAGGGGCAGGTCGCCTGGCAGCTCTAGCCGGGGCTCACTTGCGGTTGTAGAGACGCATGGTCAGGGTGCCGAAGACCGCGGTCAGCACCGCGGCCGACACGAGCACCCACGTGATCTCGCCGGCGTCCGCGGTGCCCTGCATCAGGCCGCGGCACGCGGCGACCAGGTGCGTGATCGGGTTGACCTCGGTGAACACCCGCAGCCAGCCCGGCATCGTGTCCGGCTCGACGAACACGTTGGACAGGAACGTGAGTGGGAACAGCACCATCATGCTGACGCCCATCACGGACTTCTCCGTGCGCAGCAGCAGGCCGAACATCGTCCACACCCACGAGAACGCGAACGAGAACACGATCAGCAACCCGATCCCCAGCAGCACCCCGCCCGCGCCGCCGCCCGGGCGGAAGCCGAGGACCAGGCCGACCACCAGGATGACCGTGGCGGCGAGGAAGTACCGCAGCATGTCGCCGAAGATCGCGCCCACCAGCGCGGCCGGGCGCCAGACCGGCAGGGTGCGGAACCGGTCGAACACGCCCTTCTGGATGTCGGTGTTGAGCCCGACGCCGGTGTACATCGTGATCATGACGACGCTCGTCACCATGATGCCCGGCAGCAGGAACTGCAGGTACTCGGTCACCGAGCCGGCCAGCGCGCCGCCGAACAGGTACGTGAACATCAGGGTCATCATGATCGGGAACGCCGTCACGTCGAACAGCTGCTCCGGCACGTGCTTGATCTTCAGTAACGCGCGCCAGCCGAAGGTGACCGACGCGGACCACGCACTCGGGCGCGCGGGCTGTTCACCGGCGGCGAGGACCGCGGTCAGGCTTTCGGCGGCCGGCGTGTAGGTGGTGGGTTCGGTGGTCGTCGCGGTCACGCCGCAACCCCCTTGTCGGTCAGGGCCAGGAAGACCTCGTCGAGCGTGGGCTGGCCGAGCGCGAAGTTGTCGACGGTGATGCCGGCGCGGGCGAGCGACGCGAGCGCGCGGGACGCCTGCTCGGCCGCCTCGCGGTCACTGTCCTCTCCGGACAGTTGGGCGGTGAGCGCCACCGGGTCCGGGTCGGGCTGGACGTTCGCGCCCAACACCGTGCGCAGCAGGCCGATCGCGTCGGAGCGCTGGCCCGCGTCACGCAGCCGCACGTGGATCGCGCCGGCGCCGACCGACGCCTTCAGCTGCCCCGGCGTCCCCTCGGCGATCACCCGGCCGTGGTCGATCACCGCGATGCGCGAGGCGAGCTGGTCGGCCTCGTCGAGGTACTGCGTGGTGAGCAGGACGGTCGTGCCCTGCGCCACGATGATCCGCACGATGTCCCAGACCTGGTTGCGGCTACGCGGATCCAGGCCCGTGGTCGGCTCGTCGAGGAACAGCACGTCCGGGGTGCGCAGGATGCTCGCCGCGATGTCGATCCGCCGCCGCATGCCGCCCGAGTAGTTCTTCACCTGCCGGTCGGCGGCGTCGGCCAGGCCGAACGCGGCCAGCAGTTGCGCGGCGCGTTCCCGCGCGGCCTTCTTGTGGTGGCCCAGCAGACGGCCCAGCAGCACGAGGTTCTCGGCGCCGGTGAGGTCCTCGTCGACCGACGCGTACTGCCCGGTGAGGCTGACCCGCCTGCGCACCGCGTCCGGCTCCCGGAGGACGTCGTGGCCGAACACCCGCGCCTCACCCCCGTCCGGCCGCAGCAGCGTGGCCAGCATGCGGACCGCGGTCGTCTTCCCCGCCCCGTTGGGTCCGAGCACCCCGTAGACGGTGCCAGCCGGCACCGCAAGATCAATCCCGTCGACAGCACGGTTGTCCCCGAACACCTTCACCAGGCCGGCAGTCTCAATCGCCAGCTCACCCATGTCATTCCCCTTCGTCATCCCAAGCACGTCATGCCACGCGCGGCGCCCCCACACCCGGACGCTACACAGAAAAGGCGCGAGACCCCCGCTAGATCAGATCTAGCGACCCCCACCCCCCCGCGAGTCCCGCGTTCAGACACCGCGAGTCCCGCGTTCGCGCACAGCGAGTTGCGGTTTCGTGCACCTGACCAGCACGAAACCGCAACTCGGCATGTTTGAACGCGGGACTCGGTATGGGTGAACGCGGGACTCGCGGAGGTTAGGTGGTGGTGGTTTGGGTGTTGAGTAGGTCGGCCAGGGCGGCGACTACGCGGAGGGTGGGGGCTTCCACGCCGGTCAGGTTGGCCAGTTCCACGACTGCTTTGAGGATGACGTCCAGTTCCATGGGTTTGCCCTTCTCCAGGTCCTGGAGGGTGGACGTCTTGTGCTCGCCGGCGCGTTCGGCGCCGGCGAGTCGGCGTTCGATCGAGATCTCGGGGTGGCTGCCCAGGCGGGCGGCGACGTCCAGGGTCTCCCGCATCATCTGGACGACCAGGGAACGGGTGTCCGGGTGGCGGCAGATGCCGGCCATGGTGGCCCTCGTCAAGGCGCTGATCGGGTTGAAGGCGATGTTGCCCATCAGCTTGAGCCAGATGTCCTTGCGCAGATCCGGCTCCACCGGGCACTTCAGGCCGCCCGCGATCATCGCCTCGGAGAAGGAGACGCAGCGGGACGAGATCTGACCGGTCGGCTCGCCGATGGAGAACCGGGTGCCCTCCAGGTGCTTGATCACGCCGGGCGACTCGATCTCCGTGGCCGCGTACACGACGCAACCAACCGCCCGTTCGACGGGTAGCGCGGCGCTCACGGCCCCGCCAGGATCGACACTGTCGATGCGGTAGTCACGGAACCGGCTCTCGATCCCGTGGAAGTACCACCACGGGATGCCGTTCTGTGCCGCGATGATGGTGGTCTCGTCGTGGAGCAGCGGCTTGACCATCGGGCCCGTGTCGGCGTACCGGTTGGCCTTCAGGCCCAGGAAGACGTGGTCGACCGGGCCCACCTCGGCGGGGTCGTCGGTGGCGTGTGGACGGGCTTCGAAGTCTCCTCGGGGGCTCACCACGCGAACGCCCGACGAGCGGATCTTCTCGAGGTGGGGACCTCTGGCGATGAGATGAACCTCGACGCCAGCCCGGTGCAGTGCCGCACCGACGTACGCGCCGATGGCGCCGGCCCCAAGAACAGCAACTTTCACCGCAAGCTCCGTTCTTGTATTCAAATGGTATGCAGCATACAGTATGAGATGTTCGGCCAAACGAGAAGTGGTGAGCATGGACAGACTCGCGGACTGGACCCGGTCGGCCGGCGCTCGACTCGGGATCGACGCAGGTCAGGCCGACCCCGTCGAGATCCTGGAGCTCGCGAGGGAAGTGCGGCGCGTGGAGGGGAGACCCGCCGCGATCGTGGCCGCGTACCTGCTCGGTGTCGCGGTCGGGCGTGGGGCGGACCCGGGGGAAGCGGCGGCACGGCTCGCTGAGCTGGCCCGGCAGCGGTCGGCCACCACCTGCGACTGGCGCGACTGAACCGGCCGATGACACCTAGACCTGACAGACCGTCCTCACTAGAGTCATACGGTATGCAGTATGCGCCTAGCCCCCCGATAAGGAGATGACGACGCAGATGGCTTCACAGGCACAGACCCCGTCGGAGGAGAACCCGGAGATGATCTCCGGCGGGCATCTGGTGGCGAAGGCGCTCAAGGCGGAAGGCGTGGACGTGATCTTCACGCTCTGCGGCGGGCACATCATCGACATCTACGACGGCTGCGTCGACGAGGGCATCGACGTCATCGACGTACGGCACGAGCAGGTCGCGGCGCACGCCGCCGACGGGTACGCCCGGGTCACCGGCAAGCCGGGCGTCGCGGTCGTCACCGCTGGCCCCGGCACCACCGACGCGGTGACCGGCGTGGCCAACGCGCTCCGCGCGGAGAGCCCCATGCTGCTGATCGGCGGCCAGGGCGCGCTGTCCCAGCACAAGATGGGATCGCTGCAGGACCTCCCGCACGTCGACATGATGAGCCCGATCACCAAGTTCGCCGCGACCGTGCCCAGCACCGAGCGCGCCGCGGACCTGGTGTCGATGGCCTTCCGCGAGTGCTTCCACGGCGCTCCCGGCCCGTCCTTCCTGGAGATTCCGCGTGACGTCCTCGACGCGAAGGTCCCGGTGGCGAAGGCACGCATCCCCAAGGCCGGTGCCTACCGGGCCTCGACGAGGTCGGCAGGTGACCCGGCGGCGATCGAGCGGCTCGCGGACCTCGTGGTCGGCGCCGACAAGCCGTGTGTGCTGCTCGGCAGCCAGGTCTGGACCACGCGTGGCACCGACGCGGCCGCCGAGTTCGTGCGGGCGTTGAACGTCCCGGCCTTCATGAACGGCTCCGGACGCGGCACCCTGCCGCCGGGCGACCCGCACCACCTGCAGCTCGCGCGCCGCTACGCGTTCCAGAACGCCGACCTGATCATCATCGTCGGCACGCCCTTCGACTTCCGCATGGGTTACGGCAAACGCCTGTCCCAGACGGCGACGGTCGTGCAGGTCGACCTGGACTACCGCACGGTCGGCAAGAACCGCGACATCGACCTCGGCATCGTCGGCGACGCGGGGGCGGTGCTCGCCGCGGTCACGCAGGCCGCCTCCGGCCGGGTGGACAACGGCGCGGTCGGCCGCAAGTCCTGGCTGGAAGAACTGCGGGCGGTCGAGACGCAGGCCTACGAGAAGCGCCTGCCGCGCTAGCACTCCGACGCCTCGCCGATCGACCCGTACCGCCTGGTGCACGAGATCAACGAGTTCCTCACCGAGGACTCGATCTACATCGGCGACGGCGGCGACATCGTGACGTTCTCCGGCCAGGTCGTGCAGCCCAAGTCGCCGGGCCACTGGATGGACCCCGGGCCGCTCGGCACACTCGGCGTCGGCGTGCCGTTCGTGCTGGCCGCCAAGTACGCCCGTCCCGACAAGGAGGTCGTCGCGCTCTTCGGGGACGGCGCCTTCTCGTTGACGGGCTTCGACTTCGAGACGCTGGTGCGGTTCAACCTGCCGTTCGTCGGCATCGTCGGCAACAACTCGTCGATGAACCAGATCCGGTACGGCCAGATCCAGAAGTACGGCGCGGACCGCGGCCGGGTCGGCAACACGCTCGGCGACGTCCGCTACGACGAGTTCGCCAGGCTGCTCGGTGGTTACGGCGAGGAGGTGCGTGATCCCAAGGACATCCGGCCGGCGCTGGAGCGTGCGCGCGAGAGCGGCCTGCCGTCGCTGATCAACGTCTGGGTCGACCCCGAGGTGTACGCGCCGGGGACGATGAACCAGACCATGTACAAGTAAAGGGGCTTGCACATGCGCAAGGCATTGGAGGGCGTACGGGTTCTCGACATGACCCACGTCCAGAGTGGACCGTCGGCGACGCAGATCCTGGCGTGGCTGGGCGCCGACGTCGTGAAGCTCGAGGCGGTCACCGGCGACATCACGCGCAAGCAGCTGCGGGACCTGCCGGACGTCGACAGCCTCTACTTCACGATGCTGAACTGCAACAAGCGCAGCATCACGCTGAACATGAAGGACCCCAAGGGCAAGGCGCTGTTCACCGAGCTGGTGAAGAAGTTCGACATCCTGGCGGAGAACTTCGGCCCCGGTGCGGTGGACCGGATGGGCTTCTCGTGGGAGAAGCTGCACGAGCTCAACCCAAAGCTGATCTACGCGTCCATCAAGGGTTTCGGCGACGGCCCGTACAAGTTCTACAAGGCGTACGAGGTGGTCGCGCAGGCCATGGGCGGCTCGATGTCGACCACCGGCTTCGACGACGGGCCGCCGCTCGCGACCGGCGCGCAGATCGGCGACTCCGGCACCGGCATGCACGCCGTGGCGGGCATCCTGGCCGCGCTCTACCAGCGGGAGCACACCGGCGAGGGGCAGCGGGTCACGGTGGCCATGCAGCACGCGGTGCTGAACCTGTGCCGCGTCAAGCTGCGTGACCAGCAGCGGCTGGCGCACGGCCCGCTCGCCGAGTACCCGAACGAGGAGTTCGGTGACACGGTTCCCCGCTCCGCCAACGCGTCCGGTGGTGGGCAGCCGGGCTGGGCGATCAAGTGCGCGCCCGGCGGCCCGAACGACTACATCTACGTCATCGTGCAGCCGGTCGGCTGGGCGCCGATCACGCAGCTGATCGGCAGGCCCGAGCTTGCCAACGACCCGGACTGGGCCACGCCGGAGGCGCGGTTGTCCAAGCTGGACAAGATGTTCCAGCTGATCGAGGAGTGGTCGTCCGCGCACGGCAAGTGGGACGTGCTCGCGATGCTGAACGAGCACAACATCCCCTGCGGCCCGATCCTGTCCACCAAGGAGATCATCGAGGACGAGTCGTTGGCGGAGAACGAGATCGTCGTGCGGGTGGACCACCCGGAACGCGGCGAGTTCGCGACGGTCGGCATGCCGATCAAGCTGTCCGACTCGCCGGCCGAGGTGGCGCGGTCCCCGCTGCTGGGCGAGCACAACCAAGAGATCTATGGCACCGAACTCGGTCTGTCCGAGAGTGACCTGGCCGAACTCAAGTCTATTGGAGTGATCTGAGGATCATGACTGCGACACTGTCCGATGTAGACAAAGAGGTCGTACGTTCGGTGCTGGACGAGGTCCGGGCCGCCGGACGGGACTCGCTGACCGCTCCCGAGGGCAAGCGGGTCTGCGACGCGTACGGGATCCCGACGCCGGGCGAGGGTCTCGCCACGTCGGCGGACGAGGCGGCGAAGCTCGCGGAACAGATCGGCGGCAAGGTCGTCGCGAAGATCGTCTCGCCGGACATCCTGCACAAGACCGAGGCGGGCGGCGTGCTCGTCGGCATCGAGGGCGGCGCCGAGGCACGTGCCGCGTACGACACGATCCTGGGCAACGCCAAGGCGTACAAGGCCGACGCGGCCATCACCGGCGTGCAGGTCCAGGAGATGGTCGGCGGCGGCGCCACGGAGGTCATCGTCGGCGCGACCACCGACGGCACGTTCGGCAAGATCGTCGCGTTCGGGCTCGGCGGCGTGCTGGTCGAGGTCCTCAAGGACGTCACCTTCCGCCTCGCGCCGGTCGACGAGGCCGAGGCGCGGTCGATGGTCACCGGCATCAAGGCCGCGGAGGTGCTCCAGGGCGCCCGCGGCGCCGAGCCGGTCGACCTCGACGCGCTCGCCGACGTGATCAGCAAGGTGTCCAGACTCGTCACGGACTTCCCGGAGATCAGCGAGTTCGACCTCAACCCGGTGTTCGCCTCGGCGAGCGGCGCGGTCGCGGCCGACGTGCGGATCCTGCTCGAGACCGAGGAGCGGACCGGGCCGGTGCAGCACTCGCAGGAGGACATCCTGCGTGCGATGAACACGATGATGAACCCGCGTTCCGTCGCGGTCATCGGCGCCTCCGACCAGGCCGGCAAGATCGGCAACTCGGTCATGAAGAACCTGATCAACGGCGGCTACGCCGGCGAGATCTATCCGATCAACCCGAAGGCCGACGAGATCCAGGGCCGCAGGGCGTACAAGTCGGTCGCCGACATCCCCGGCGGCGTGGACGTCGCGGTGTTCGCGGTGCCGGCGAAGTTCGTGCCGGCCGCGCTGACCGAGTGCGGCGAGAAGGGTGTCACGGCGGTCGTCATGATCCCGTCCGGGTTCGCCGAGACCGGCAACCAGGAGCTGCAGGACGAGATCGTCGAGATCGCGAACCGGTACCAGGTCAGGATGCTCGGCCCGAACATCTACGGCTACTACTACACCCCGCAGAACCTGTGCGCGACGTTCTGCACGCCGTACGACGTGAAGGGCGGCGTCGCGCTGACGTCGCAGTCCGGCGGCATCGGCATGGCGATCCTGGGCTTCGCCCGCACCACCAAGATGGGGGTGTCCGCGATCGTCGGCCTGGGCAACAAGTCCGATGTGGACGAGGACGACCTGCTGACCTTCTTCGAGCACGACGACAACACCCAGTGCGTCGCCATGCACCTGGAGGACCTCAAGGACGGCAGGGCGTTCGTCGAGACGGCCAAGCGGATGACCAGGAAGAAGCCGGTCGTCGTGCTGAAGGCCGGCCGTACGGCCATGGGCGCCCGCGCGGCCAGCTCGCACACGGGCGCGCTCGCCGGCGACGACAAGGTGTACGACGACATCCTGCGGCAGGCCGGCGTGGTGCGCGCGCCCGGCCTGAACGAGATGCTGGAGTACGCGCGGGGCCTTCCGCTGCTGCCGACGCCGAAGGGCGAGAACGTCGTCATCATCACCGGCGCGGGCGGTTCCGGTGTGCTGCTGTCCGACGCCTGCGTCGCCGAAGGACTGTCCCTCATGGACATTCCGCCCGACCTGGACGAGGCGTTCCGTGCGTTCATCCCGCCGTTCGGCGCGGCCGGCAACCCGATCGACATCACGGGCGGCGAGCCGCCGTCCACCTACGAGGCCACGATTCGCCTCGGCCTGGAGGACCCGCGCGTCCACGCGCTGATCCTGGGCTACTGGCACACGATCGTGACGCCGCCGATGGTCTTCGCCGAGCTGACCGCGAAGGTGGTCGAACAGGCGCGGGCGAAGGGCATCGACAAGCCGGTCGTGGCGTCGCTGGCGGGCGACACCGAGGTCGAACAGGCGTCCGACCACCTTTTCGAGCACCGGATCGTGGCATACCCGTACACCACGGAACGCCCGGTCGCAGTGCTCGGCGCGAAGTACCGCTGGGCGAGGGCCGCTGGCCTTCTCGGCGGTTGAGTTATCGCCACGAGTTTGGCTGCCGTCCGCGTCGACAGCGGGCGGGGAGCCAATGGGCCGGCCAGCTTTGACCGACCCGCGATAGATGGGTGACAAGCAGGGGTCAAACAGGCAGGCGGTAGAGGCGCGTCCTTCACGGAGGACGCGGTGTGGAGTCCGTGATCTTCGCGCCTCGAACAGTAATCTGGAGGTCCAATGGTGGATTCTCACAACCCCTCGGCTGCGGACGTGTCCGCGGCCTCCTCGGTGGAAGCGGGTGAGGAACGGGTATGGCGGGCTGGGGGGCTCGAGCCGATGCCCATCCGCCCGCTGCCCGAGGCGCCACCGTCCATTCACCTGCTCGGTCCGACGGTCTTCCTGCTCGCGCTCGGCGTGGGCATGGGCGAGTCGTACATGTGGCCGCGGCTGGTGCTGGTCTTCGGTCCGGAGATCCGGTGGCTGTTCCTGATCGGTGTCACCCTGCAGGCCGTGGTGATGCTCGAGATGGCGCGTTACGCGATGGCGACCGGTGAGAGCATCTTCACCGGCGCGGCACGCGTGTTCAAACCGATCATGTGGTTCTTCTTCGTGACGGCCATCCTGGTGTACATGTGGCCCGGCCACCTGTCCGCCGGCATGTCCGCGTTCGAACAGCTGACAGGCATACCCTGGGTGATCTCGGCGATCACGGTGCTGGTCCTGGTCGGGATCCTGTTCAGCCTGGCCAGTGTCATCTACGACGTCGTGGAGAACATTCTCGGTTTCCTGATCGGCATTCTCGTGGTCGGCACCGCGATCATCGCCTCGATCGCGGGCAGCTGGGCCGACCTCGGCTCGACGCTGGCCGGCATGTTCGCGTTCGGCTACTTCCCGGACGGCATGATGTCCGAGCAGTGGTTCCCGATCGTGGTCGGCTCGATCGCGTTCGCCGGTCCGTCCGGCATGCAGCAGATGTGGTACACGCTGCACCTGCGTGAGTCGGGCGCCGGCATGGGCGCGCACGTCCCGAAGATCCGCGGTCTGCGTACCGCTGGTGAGCAGGAGAAGATTCCCGCGCACGGGTTCATGTTCGACACGTCCAACCCGGAGGAGATGGCGAAGTGGCGTGGCTGGCGCAAGTGGATCACGTTCGACGCGTTCCTCTTGTTCTGGGGCATCACGATGCTGGTGACGATCTCGTTCACCGTGCTGGCGCAGTCCGCGGCGCGGGAGAACCCGAACGTCAAGGACCTGATCGAGAACGGTGACCGGTCGGCCGCGTTGCAGGCCATGTCCGACGCGTTCGCGAGTGCCGGCGGGACGTGGCTCGGCGCGTTGTTCTTCGGGTTCATCTCCCTGATCGGCATCAACGCCACCCTCGGGCTGTTCGACTCGTTCTCCCGTGGTCAGGCCGACATGACCTACTTCCACTTCCCAGGTGCGAAGAAGGCCAAGATGTCCCACCTCTACGCGGGGTTCCTGTGGGGCGTCATCACGTTCGGCATCCTGATCCTGCTGTTCGGCCCGGCGGACGGCCCGGAGGGCATCCTGGACGTCCTGGCGTTCCTGTCCACCTTCGCCATGGGCGCCTACTGCGTCGTGTTGTTGCTGGTCAACAACCGCATGCTGCCCAAACCCATCCGCCCGAAGTGGTGGTCCAACGCGATCATCGGCTTCGGCGCGTGCTTCTACCTGGGCATGCTGTTCTACTGCATGATCAGGTTCGGCGTCGTGGACCTCGGTTAGGAGATGGAAGCGATGCGCCGTCTGTTCCTGTTGACCCTGCCGGGTCTGGTAGTGGGGTTCATCGCCGGCGTGCTCGCCGGTGGGCTGACCGCGTTCGCCGGTCAGCCCGCCGGGGCCGCCGTGGTGGCCGCGCTGGCGCTCGGCGTGCCGCTCGCCCTGATGGGCGGCGGCTACACCATGTTGCTGATCAACAAGCGGGTCCGGCTCGGCGGGTTCGCCCCGGCCGCGCTGTTCTGGCTGATCGGCTTCCCGCTCGCCAGGTTGCTGCACGAGCTGGCCGTGAGCTGGTACGTCGCCGGCACGCCGGCGCTCCCGCCGGACACGCTGGGCTTCCTGGCGTTCCAGGGGATCGTCAGCCTCGGCTTCGCGATCGGCTTCCTGTGGCTGCACGAGCGCATGGCGCCGCGCTGGTGGGCCCGGCTCGCACAGCACGACGACGTGGCCAGGGAGGTCTACCTGCGCTACGCAGGCCATGCTCAGGCCATGTTCGAGGCCAAGGAACGGCGTAGGTCCAGGTCAGCCCGTGGACTCAAGCCGAGGACAGGTACGCGCTAGACCGATAACCAGGGACTACTCGCCCGACGCGTGCTATGTAGCGTGTCGGGTGGGTACTTCCTGCGCGGGTGAAAGGCAGTCGATTTGAACGTTCCCCTGTGGCTATGGGTGGTCACGGCAGTCGGCCTGACCGCCATCATCTGCGCCGACTTCTACATCGTGTCGCGCAACCCCCATGCCCCGACCCTCAAGGAGTGTGTGCTCTGGATCGCCGCCTACGTCGGCCTCGCCGTCCTGTTCGGACTGGCCATCCTGCTGTTCGAGGGACCGAGATACGGCGGTGAGCTGTTCGCCGGCTGGATAACCGAGTATTCCCTGTCCGTGGACAACCTGTTCGTGACCATGCTGATCATGGTGAGCTTCGCGGTGCGACGGGAGCACCAGCAGAAGGTCCTGTCCGTCGGCATCGTGATCGCACTGGTCCTGCGGGTGATCGTGGTGGCACTGGGGTCCGCCGCGATCGCCGAGTTCGACTGGCTGTTCTACCTGTTCGGCGCGTTCCTGCTCTACACGGCCGTCCAGCTCGTGATCAGCGGCAGTGGCGAGGAGGAGGAGTTCAAGGAGAACGTGATGCTCCGCGCCGCGAAGAAGGTCCTGCCGGCGACGGAGCGCTACGACGGCGCGAAGCTCACCACCCGCGTCGACGGCAGGCGCATGTTCACCCCGATGCTGATCGTGATGATCGCGATCGGCACCACGAACCTGCTGGTCGCGGTGGACTCCATCCCGGCGATCTTCGGGCTCACGAAGGAGCCCTACCTGGTGCTGACCGCCAACGCGTTCGCGCTGATGGGCCTGCGCCAGCTGTACTTCATCATCGGCGGGCTGATCGAGCGGCTGGTGTACCTGTCGTACGGGCTGGCCGTGGTGCTCGGCTTCATCGGCGTCAAGCTGGTCGTGGAGACCCTGAACCACCACGGCGTCCGGTGGGCGCCGGAGATCCCGATCCTGTGGTCCCTCGGCGTGATCATCGGCGTGCTCGTGCTGACCGCCATGATCAGCCTGTGGAAGGTTCGCCGTGACACGGCCAAGGAGCTGGACGAGGTGACCTCCGTGGAGTCGGAGGAGCCGGTACGGGACGTCGACCCCGCCTGACCGGTATGTTGTGAAGCCGCCCCTGGTGGGCGGCACAGTGGGGCTGGACCACACGGACCGTGGCCCAGCCCCACTGGGTTCTTCCTACGCCGCCGCCTTGTGGGCGGGCGGCTGGTCGCGCAGGTACTGTTCGACCCCGCGAGTCATGTCCTGACGCTGCTTCTCCATCGCGGTCGCGAGCCCCAGGCCGAGCCTGCGGCCGTCCGCCGCGAACCCACGTGGCGACTCCGTCAGCGACCGAAGCCACTTACGCATCCGTCTCACCTCCCGGCAGAAGTGGTCACGGGCCGCACGGACCGCGTCCCGTTTTCTACTTCTTTCAACCACGTCAACGGGTTTCCCCATGCCGAGGCCGTTCAGACCGAGGCAGGCGTCACATCCCCGCAGGCCTGGTCACGCAGGTAGTTCTCCACCTCCCGCGCGGCCTCCTGGCGCTGCTTCTCCATGGCGACCGCCAGGCCGAGGCCCAGCATGCGACCGTCGGCGTGGAAGCCGCGTAGCGACCGCAACCAGTTACGCATCAACAATTCACCTCCCTGTGGGCAGCATCGGTCGACCCGTGATCGCGTCATCGCGGCCAGGGTTGGTCCAGCGAACGTCGAGCCCGCTGTTGTTCGGAAGGGGTTCAGCCCTTGGCGGGCGTGCGGCGGCGCCGGCGGGCGGGCAGCTCGATGACCTGCTCCTGCTCGCCTTCGGTGTCCCGCTGTTCGAGGTAGGACTTCCTCGTCCGCTCCGTGTGTTCCTTCATGATCTGGGCGGCGGCGTCGGCGTCCCGCTTCTCGATCGCGTCGATCAGCATCGCGTGTTCCTGCCAGGACGCCTTGCCGCGCTGCCGCGCGATCGGCGTGTAGTACCAGCGGACCCGGCGGTCGACCTGGGTCGCGAAGTCGAGCAGCACCTTGTTGCCGGACAGCTCCGTGACACACCGGTGCACCGCCGCGTTGAGGGCGACCGCGGTGTCCACGTCGTCCGCGGCGACGGCCTCCAGGCCCTGCTTGTTCAGGTCCCGCAGGCGCGCGATGCCCTCCTCGTCTGCGTGGAGGGCGGCCAGCCGGGCGGACTCGCTCTCCAGCAGCGAACGGACGGCGAGCAGCTCGTCGGCCTCGTCGGGGGTCGGCTGGTGCACGAAGGCGCCGTAGCCGGGGCGGAGGTCCACCCATCCCTCGTTGTTGAGCCACTGCAGTGCCTCGCGGACCGGCTGCCGGGACACCCCGAGCATCTGTGCCAGCTCGCTCTCGACGAGGTGCTGGCCCGGGGCGAGCCGCCGGGAGATGATGAGCTCCTGCATGGCCTGGTAGACGTGCTCACGCAGGGGAACCGGCCGATCGATCCGGCGAGCCGCCAGTTCCTTCGGCAACTCCTGCATGTTTGTCTCCAACGAGGGTGAGTCAGGTTCGTGCTCCGCCGACATCATGTTCCTTGTCGACTGCCTACAGCATACAGTCCCGCGATGTCCGTTTCGCTCGGTCGTGAGCGCCTTCACATAGCGTGATCGGCGCCACTCGTCCAATAGATACCTCGCGTAAGTCGCAGATCACAACCGCCGAGCGCGGTTTCCCAAGATTGTCAAGTGTTCACCGCGGGTTGGCGGCCATCTCGCGGGACAGGGCCAGTGCCGCGGTTCGCACCGCGGGCGCCAGCCGTTCGAGGTCGAGCCGGTGGGCGCAGCCGGCGATGGACACCGCCGCGATCACCCGCCTGCGGTGGTCGCGGACGGGTGCCGCGACCGCCACCACGCCCGCCTCCGACTCCTCGCGGTTGATCCCGTAACCCCGTTCCAGCGTGCGGGCCAGGTCCTGCCTCAGCAGCCCGGGCAGGACGATCGTCCTCGGCGTCAGCCGGGTCAGCCCCGCGTCCATCACCTGCCGCAGGTACGACGGCGGCCCCAGCGCCAGGAACACCTTCCCGCTCGCCGTGCAGTGCGCGGGCAGGCGCCCACCCACCCGCGACAGGATCGGCATCGACCGCCGGCCCGTCACCTTCTCCAGGAACAGCGTGTCCGTCGAGTCGAACACCGTCAGGTGGATGTTCTCGTGCGTCGCCTCGTAGAGGTCCTCCAGGTACGGCAGCGCCGCCTCCCGCAGGCTTCGCTGCCGAGGCACCCGCTGACCCAGCACGAACAGCGTCATCCCCAGCCGGTACCCGCCGGGGCACCGCTCCAGCCCGCCCCAGGACACCAGCTCCGCGACGAGCCGGTGCGCGGTCGGCTTCGGCAGGCCGGTCCGCGCGGACAGCTGCGCCAGCGTCAGCTCGACGTCGGTCGGGCCGAACGCGCCCAGCAGCAGCAGACCGCGAGCCAGAACCGACTTCGGCGGCGGTGTGGCCATGGTCCGATCATCGCGCCGGGCAGTCATCAGCGCAACGGCACATCCACCAGGAGCGGCCCCTGGAGCGAGCCGACCGACGCGACCAGCACCCGCAGGTCGGCGTCGCTGTCCACCCGTCGCGCCGCGACGCCGAAGAACTCGGCCGCCCTGGTCCAGTCCAGCTCGCCCAGCTCGGTCCCGCCGTGCGGGCCGGGGCCGTAGGACTCCCCGAGCATGTCGTTCAGCGCCCGGTACTCCCCGTTGTTCATGATCAGGAACAGCACGGGGACCTGGTACCGCGCCGCCGACCACAGCCCCTGCAGGCCGAACATCGCGCACCCGTCGCCCAGCACCGCCACGACCGGCCGGTCCTGCGCCATGCGGGTCCCGACGGCCGACCCGAAGCCCCACCCGAGGCCGCCGCCGATCGTGTGCACGAACGAGCCCGGCCGGTCCAACCTGAGCAGTGGCCGCAGCAGGACGCCGACGGTGATGGCCTCGTCGAGCACCACGGCGTGCGGGGGCAGCCCGTCGGCGATGGCCCGCGCGGCGACCGCGGGCTCCAGCGGCGCGGTCGCGGCCTCCGGCACCGTCCGGTCGGCGGGCCGCCGCTCCCGGTTCGTCCGCGCCACGAACCCGACCAGCTCGACCAGCTCCGCGAGCGTCGGCTTGATGCCGCCGGACAGCCCCAGCTCGACGGGGAAGTTCCGGCCCAGCTCGGCGGGGTCGTCGTCGAGCTGGACGACCCGGGTGCCCGGCGGGATGGGCGGTCCCGGCGTGAAGTGGTGCGGGGAGAAGGCGTGGGCGCCCACGACGAACACGACGTCGTGCCCGTCGAGTGCCTCCCGGACCGACGCGTTCCGTGGCGGGATCATGCCCGCGTGCAGCGGATGGGTGAACGGGAAGTTCAACCGATCGTGCATGGGATGGTGGAACACGGTCGCGTCGATCCGCTCGGCCAGGTCGACCAGCTCGGCGACCGCGCCGGACCGGCCGACGCCGTCGCCGGCCACGATCGCGGGCCGCTCGGCGGCGGCGAGGATGCCCGCGGCCTGGTCCGCCATCATCGCCGGTCCCAGCGGCGCGACCAGCGACCGCGCCGGGACCGGCACCTCGGTCTCCTCGCGCAGCACGTCCATGGGGATCGAGACGAACACCGGACCCTCCGGGGGAGTGGCGGCCAGCGCGAACGCCCGCCGCAGCACGACGGGCAGGTCCCGAGCCTGCCGCACCTCCACCGCCTGCTTGCAGGCCGCCTGCGCGAGCGCCACCAGGTCGCCGCCGAGCATCGGGTCCTCGACCAGGTGCCGGCGGTCCTGCTGCCCGGCCGTGACGACCAGGGGGGTGCGCGACCGCTTCGCGTTGAGCAGGCCGATCAGGCCGTTGGCGAGCCCGGCGGCGATGTGCAGGCTCACGAACGCGGGCCGGCCGGTCGCGCGGGCGTACCCGTCGGCCATGGCGACCGCCGACGCCTCCTGCACGGCCAGCACGTACTCGAGGTCCGGCGCCTTCGCCAGCGCGTCCAGGAGCGGCAGCTCCGTCGTGCCGGGGTTGCCGAAGATCTTCGTCACGCCCTCGTCGCGGAGGATCTCGAGCATCGCCTCCACGGGAGTCAGGTCACCGCGGCCCGAGTACCGGTGGTTCGCTCCCCAAGCTCGGCTCATGCGACCTCTCTCCAGCCAGGTTGTCGGCGATCATCGCGGCGAGCACCATGATCGTCGGCGACGGGTCGGAGGTCTGATGCCCCTGGTGGCCTCGCTCATCCGCGGCAGCCTCCGCTCCCGGGTCAGTGCTCGGCCGAGCCGCCGTCGACATTGCATGGCATCCACGAATGCTGTTGGCATGGGCGATCGGGCGACAAGACGTCCGTTTCGATGAGTGAAACGATGCCGGTTGACGGGGTGCGCCGCTGGGCCATAGCGTTCGTGTACAGAACCTCTGTTCGCTGTCCGAACATGGGAGCACCGGGTGATGCGAAGAAGCCTCGTCCTGTTGGTGGCCGCGGTGATGGTGACCGCGGGCTGCGGCTCCTCCCGGACGCCGTCGGCGCCGGGCCGGCCGGACAGGGTCACGGTCGGCCTGATCTCGATCGTCGACGTGGCGCCGATCTATCTGGGGAAGCGCAAGGGTTTCTTCGCCAGGCACGGCATCGACCTGACGCTGCGGCCCGCGGAGGCCGGCACGGAGACGATTCCCGCGGTGGTCAGCGGCGACCTGGAGTTCGGCTACAGCAACATCGTGACGTTGTTGCTGGCCGCCGAGCAGCACCTGCCGGTGAAGGTCGTCGTCAACGGCAACAACTCGACGGGCGTCGACGGCAGGGACTTCGGTTCCCTGATGGTGAAGGGGGACAGCCCGGTCAGGTCGGTGAAGGACCTGGCGGGCAGGAAGGTCGCGGTCAACGTGCTCCAGAACGTGGTGGAGCTGTCGGTCCGCGCGTCGGCCGCGAAGGCGGGCATCGACCCGAACTCCGTCGAGTACGTGAAGCTGGCCTTCCCCGAGATGCCGGCGGCACTGGCGAACGGGCAGGTGGACGCGGCGTTCGTGGTGGAGCCGTTCCAGCAGATCGTGCTGTCGCAGGGCGGCCGGCCGGTCGCGTCGAGCCTGGTCGACCTGGCGCCGAACCTGAGTGTGGCGCAGTACTTCACGTCGAAGCGGATGGTCGCCGACAACCCGGACCTGGTCCGCCGGTTCACCGACGCGATGACCGAGTCGCTGGCGTACGCGCGGAGCCACGAGGACGAGGTGCGCCAGATCCTGCCTACCTACACGAAGATCCCGCGGGCGGTCATCCCGAAGATGGTCCTGCCGAAGTGGGTGCCCGAGGTCGACAGGGACTCGGTCGAGGCGACGGCCAGGCTTGCCCAGAAGGAGAAGATCCTCCAGAGCAAGCCCGACATCGACGACCTGATGCCCTGACGACCTGATGCCCTGACGACCTGATGCCCTGACGACCTGATGCCCTAGGGGACCGGCACCCGCCGGGTGGGGACGGGCAGGAAACGGCCCGGTTGCCGGAGTCTCATACACAGCACCGAGGACCCGACCGCCAGCGCACAGGCCAGCAGCAGCACCGGCGCGAACCCCCACGACGGCACGACCGCCGCGGCGGCGCCCACCCCCAGCACACCACCGAAGGCCTTCGCGCTGTAGACGGCCGCGTGGGTCGCGCGCGCACCCGCGCTCTGGTCACCGAAGAACTCCCGGACCAGCGACGCGAACAGCGGGTAGAACGCCCCGCCACCCACACCGGCCAGCACCGTCGCGAAGACCAGCACCGCGGCCGATCCCGTGCTGGCCGCGCTTGCCAGGCACAGCTGCCCCAGCCCGAGCACGCCCACCACCCACGACAGCACGCGCGTCCGGCCGACCCGGTCCGACACCCGGATCGCGAGCGCGCGCCCGGCGCCGTTGGCCGCCAGCAGCACCCCGGTGCCGACCGCCACCACCGCGACCGCCGCGTCGATGGACGCGCCCATGGTCGCCAGGAACGTCACGTCGAACAGTGACACCGCGCTCGCGACGAACAGGATGAGGTACATCAGCGGCGCCACACCCGTCCGCATCGCCTCGCGCGGTGAGTACTGCCGCACCGCGCGCACCGGGCTCCGCCGCCGGTCGAGCATCCAGTCGCGCGGGTCCACCTCAGGCGGCCACCAGTGCGCGGGCGGGTCCACCAGCAGCGCGCCCGCCGCGAGGACCACCACGAAGATCAGCACGGCCGTGCCGGTCAGCGCCGGCGACAAGGGCGCGAACAGGAATGCCACCGCGAACGGGACCGAGCCGTACGCGAACGCACCCGTCGCCAGGCTCACCTTCGCCGCCTGCCGTTCGGGGTACCACTTCGCGACCGTCGACGAGCACGTCGCGTACACGATGCCGGCACCCGTGCCGCTCAGCACCGAATAGCCAAGCAGGGCAACGAGTTCCGAGCCGTACGCCAGGGCGAGGGGACCCAGCGGCAGCAGTACCGCGCCCGCGAGCATGGCCGTGCGCGGCGCGAGCCGGCCGCGCTCACGCAGGTACGCGACCGGGAAGCCCGCGGCCGCCTGGAAGACCGTCCACGTCGCCAGCAGCCAGAACACGTCCGGCGGCGCCCAGCCGCGGCCGGTCAGCGACGACACCAGCGAACCGAAGCCGTACTGCAGGATCCCGATCGCGGCCATCGCCGCCCATGACGCACGCAGCATCCAGGCACGTGGCCGGCCGAGTAGCTCGTCCGCGGCCGGGCCCACCTCGAAGCGGCGGCCCAGAAAGTCGAGTGACGCAGGTGAGGTGCTCATTGCCGACCCCTCCCTAGACAAGGAGTTCCATACTGCATACAGTCTACAACACCTCGTGGTGGCGGTCACACCCAGAAAGGCGGGCTCGTGGATCTGTACGAGTACCAGGCGAAGGACCTGTTCGCGGCGCACGGTGTGCCCGTCGGCCCCGGTCAGCGGGTGGTCACGGACGCGGGCGCGGCCGGCGCCGCGGCCGCCGAGTTCGGCGTCCCGGTCGTCATCAAGGCCCAGGTCAAGGTCGGTGGGCGCGGCAAGGCCGGTGGGGTCAGGGTCGCCAGGGACGGCGCGGACGCGTTGACCACGGCCCAGAGCATCCTTGGGCTGGACATCAAGGGGCACACCGTCAGGCGGGTGCTCGTCACGCCGGCCACGGAGATCGCCGAGGAGTACTACTTCTCGTTCCTGCTCGACCGCGCCCAGCGGACGTTCCTCGCCATGGCTTCGGCCGAGGGCGGCATGGAGATCGAGCAGCTGGCCGTCGAGCGGCCCGAGGCACTGGCCAGGGTGCCCGTCGACCCCAACGAGGGCATGGATCTGGCCAGGGCCAAGGAGATTCTCGCGTCAGCGCGGTTCCCGGCCGCCGTCGTCGACCAGGCCGCCGAGGTCGTGGTCCGGCTCTGGGACGCCTTCGCCGGCGAGGACGCCACGCTGGCCGAGGTCAACCCGCTGGTGCTCGACGCCGACGGCGAGATCGTCGCCCTCGACGGCAAGGTGACCCTCGACGACAACGCGGCCTTCCGGCACCCGGAACACGCCGGGCTGGCCGACGCCGAGGCCGAGGATCCCATCGAGGCCGCCGCCAAGGCGAGGAACCTGAACTACGTCAAGCTCGACGGCCAGGTCGGCGTCATCGGCAACGGCGCCGGGCTGGTGATGTCCACTCTGGACGTCGTGGCCTACGCGGGCGAGGAGTTCGACGGGGTCCGGCCGGCCAACTTCCTCGACATCGGCGGCGGCGCGTCGGCCGAGGTGATGGCGAACGGGCTGGAGATCATCCTCTCCGACCCGGACGTGAAGTCGGTGTTCGTCAACGTGTTCGGCGGCATCACGGCCTGCGACGCGGTCGCCGACGGGATCGTGCGGGCGTTCGGTCTGCTCGGCGCGGTGCACAAGCCGGTGGTCGTGCGGCTCGACGGCAACAACGCGGCCGAAGGGCGCCGGATCCTCGACAAGGCCGTGCTTCCCGGGCTGCTCCGGCTGGACACCATGGACAAAGCGGCACGTACCGCGGCGGAGCTCGCCGCGAAGGGAGCCTGACAGTGGCTGTTTTTCTCACCGAGGACAGCAGGATCATCGTCCAGGGCATGACCGGCGCGGAGGGACGCAGGCACACCGCCCGCATGCTCGCCGCCGGCACGAACGTGGTCGGCGGTGTCACGCCGGGCAAGGGTGACCAGACCGTGGAGATCGCCGGCCGGACCCTGCCGGTGTTCGACACGGTGCCCGAGGCCATGGCACAGACCGGCGCCGACACGACGGTCGTGTTCGTGCCGCCGCGCTTCGCGAAGGGCGCGGTGGTCGAGGCCGTCGACGCGGAGATCGGGCTCGCGGTGGTGATCACCGAAGGCATTCCCGTGCACGACACGGCCTCCTTCTGGGCCCACGCCGGCGCGACCGGCAACAAGACCCGGATCATCGGCCCGAACTGCCCCGGCGTGATCAGCCCCGGGAGGTCGAACGCGGGCATCATCCCCGCGGACATCACGGGACAGGGCCGCATCGGGCTCGTCTCCAAGTCGGGAACCCTTACCTACCAGCTGATGTACGAGCTGCGCGACATCGGCTTCTCGACGGCGGTGGGCATCGGGGGTGACCCGATCATCGGCACGACGCACATCGACGCGCTGGCCGCGTTCGAGGCCGACCCGCAGACCGAGTTGATCGTCATGATCGGCGAGATCGGCGGCGATGCCGAGGAGCGGGCCGCGGCGTACATCCAGCAGCACGTCACGAAGCCGGTCGTCGGCTACGTCGCAGGCTTCACCGCGCCGGAGGGCAAGACCATGGGCCACGCCGGCGCCATCGTCTCCGGCTCCTCGGGCACGGCCGCCGCCAAGAAGGAAGCACTGGAGGCGGCGGGGGTGAAAGTGGGCAAGACTCCGTCGGAAACCGCCGAGCTGGCCAGGACGAGCCTGGCCCAGACGGTCTCCTGAGGAGGGGTCGTGCACTACGACGTCAACCTGTCGATCCTGTTCACCGAGCTGCCGCTGCTGGAGCGGCCGGCGGCGGCCGCCCGCGCGGGCTTCGACGCCGTCGAGATGTGGTGGCCGTTCGACGGGCCGACCCCCGCCGACGCCGAGCTGGACCGGCTCGCCGCCGCCATCACCGAGGCCGGCGTGGCGTTGGTGGGCCTCAACTTCGACGCGGGACACATGCCGTCCGGGGACCGGGGGCTGCTCTCGTCGAAGGCCACGAGTCAGCGGTTCCGGGACAACATCGAGGTGACCACGGGGTTCGCGGGCCGACTCGGCTGCCGGACCCTGAACGCCCTGTACGGCAACACGACCGACGACACCGACCCCGATCTGGCACTGGAGAACCTTGCCCTGGCGGCGAAGGCGGCCGGCGGGATCGGGGCCACCGTGGTCGTCGAGGCGCTCAACTCGTTCGAGAACACCCGGTACCCGATCACGTCGTCCGCGCGGGCGTTCCAGGTGCTCGACCAGGTGCCCGGCACCGCGTTCCTCGCGGACCTCTACCACCTCGGACGGATGGGCGAGGACCTGTCCGCGTTGATCCGCGACCACGCGGGCCGGTTCGGGCACGTGCAGATCGCGGACGTGCCGGGAAGGGGGCAGCCGGGTACCGGCGAACTCGACTACCCGTCGTTGCTGCGTGAGCTGGCCGGCAGCCCCTACCAGGGACCGGTCGGCCTGGAGTACCGGCCCGTGGGGCCAAGCGAAGCGAGTTTCGGCTGGTTGGAGGCAATGCGTTGACCGTGAGCGGAGTTTACGGAACGAACCACCGGCACCGAGCCATCGAGGGGGCGGCGTGAGCGCCGTCATCGGGTTCGTCGGCCTGGGCATCATGGGTGGCCAGATGGCGTCGAACCTCCTCGACGCGGGGTTCGAGGTCATCGGGTTCGACCTGGTGCCCGAGGCGTTGGAACGGCTCTCCACGACCGGCGGCAGGGTGGCGTCCTCGGCGGGACAGGCGGCCGCCGAGGCCGACGTCGTCATCACCATGCTGCCGAACCACTCACACGTCGAGGCGGCCGCACTCGGCGAGGGCGGAGTGCTCGACGGTGCCAAGCCCGGCACTCTCTACATCGACATGAGCTCCATCCGGCCGGCAACCGCACGCAAGCTGGCGGAAGTCGGTGCGGACAGAGGGATCCGCGTCCTGGACGCCCCCGTCTCGGGCGGCGAGAAGGGCGCGGTCGACGGCGTGCTGTCCATCATGGTCGGTGGCAGCGAGGAGAACTTCGCGGCCGCGCAGGCGGTCTTCGCGCCGCTGGGCAAGGCCGTACACGTCGGACCGGCGGGATCCGGACAGACGGTGAAGGCGGCCAACCAGCTGGTGGTGGGCGGCACGTACGCGCTGGTGGCCGAGGCGATCGTGCTGCTGGAGGCGTCCGGCCTCGACGCGTCGGTCGGACTCGACGTACTGGCCGGCGGCCTGGCCGGCAGCCGGATCCTGGAGCTGAAGCGCAGGACCATGGTGGCACGGGAGTTCCAGCCCGGTTTCCGGATCGACCTGCACCACAAGGACATGGGGATCGTCCTCGACGCCGCCCGCGACGCCGGGGTGGCACTGCCGGTCGGCAACCTGGTGGCGGCGCTCATCGCGTCCGCCAGGGCACAGGGCTACGGACAGCTCGACCATTCCGCGCTACTCAAGGTCGCGGAGAACCTGGCCGGAAAGGGGAGCGCGGCATGAGCGGTGGTTGTGTGCTCGAGTTTGGTGCCTGCATACCCGTTTCCGGGAAGGAGGCCGCGGCATGAGCGGTGCTTGGGGTGCGCACGGATGGGACCTTGGTGCGGGCACGTTCGTTTTCGGGAAGGGGAGCGCGGCATGAGCGGTGTTCGGCGTGGCTGTGCGCACGAATGGGACCTTGGTGCGGACACGCTCGTTACCGGGTGCTTGCGGAGCCCGTGCGTACGAATGGGACTTTCGTACGGGGCCGGGGAGCAAAGTGGACGGTTCGCTCGTTGCCGGGAAGGAGCGCACGGCCTGACCGGACCCCGAGGAGCCTGTGCGCACGAATGGGACTTTCGTACGAGGTCAGGGAGCAAAGTGGACGGTTCGCTCGTTGCCATGGAAATAGCGTCGGGCAGGGCGGGTGAGAGGGCGTCATGATCCCGTGCATGGAGGCCGCCGTCGCGGTGATGGAGTCCGAGGGCGTCGACATCGTGTTCGGCATCCCAGGGGCCGCGATCCTGCCGCTGTACGCGGCGATGCGGAACAGCGGTATCAGGCACATCACCGTGCGGCACGAGGAAGGCGGCACCCACGCGGCGGACGGCTGGTCCCGAGTCACCGGCAAGGTCGGAGTGTGCGTCGGCACCTCCGGTCCTGCCGGCACCAACATGATCACCGGCCTGTACACCGCGCTCGCCGACTCGGTCCCGCTCATCTGCCTCACCGGGCAGGCGCCGAGGGCGAAGCTGCACCAGGAGGCGTTCCAGGCGGTCGACATCGTGGAGATCGCCAAGCCGGTGACCAAGTGGGCCGTGCAGCTGAAGGAGCCGGGGCAGGCGCCGTGGGTGTTCCGGGAGGCGTTCCGGATCGCCCGGTCGGGCCGGCCGGGGCCGGTGTTGATCGACCTGCCGCTGGACGTCCAAAGAGGACTGTGCAACTACGATCCAGAGCTCGACGCGCCCTTGCCCGTCGAAGTCCCGCAGCCGCATCCCGGGCGTGTCCGCGCCGCGGTCGAGCTGCTGGCGGGCGCGCAACGGCCCCTGATCCTGGCCGGCGGTGGTGTCATCATCGCGGACGCGGCGGGCGAGCTTCGTGAGCTCGCCGAGACGCTGAACGTCCCGGTGCAGGTGACGCTGATGGGCAAGGGCGCGTTTCCCGAGAACCACGAGTTGTTCGCCGGCATGGCGGGCATCCAGACGCAGACGCGCTGGGGCAACCAGGCGTTCCTGGAGAGCGACGTGGTCCTCGCGGTCGGCGCGCGGTTCGGGGACCGGCACACCGGCGACCTCGAGGTGTACCGCGGGGCACGCAAGTTCATCCACGTGGACATCGAGCCGACGCAGCTCGGCAGGGTGTTCGAGCCGGACCTCGGGATCGTCGGGCACGCCCGGCCGACCCTCGCGGCGCTGGCGTCCGCGGCGCGATCCCTGGTGCCGCACGGGAGTTCGTGGCCGTCGCGGGTCGCGTCGCTGCGCTCGTCGCTGGCGCGGCGGGACGACTTCGACGACGTCCCGATCAAGCCGCCGCGGGTGTACCGGGAGATCAACGAGCACTACGGCGAGGACACGACGTTCGTCACCGCCATCGGGCTGTACCAGATCTGGTCGGGGCAGTTCCAGCACACGTTCCTGCCGCGCCGGTACCTGGTGTGCGGCCAGGCCGGCCCGCTCGGCTGGGAGGTCCCGGCGGCGATGGGCGTGAAGTGCGCGTTCCCGCGGCGGCGGGTCGTCGCGGTGGCGGGTGACTACTCGTTCCAGTTCCTGATGGAGGAGATCGCGGTCGCCGCGCAGTACCAGATCCCGTTCGTGATCGTGATGGTCAACAACGAGTACCTGGGGCTGATCCGCCAGGCGGAGCTGCCCTACGACATGAACTACGCGGTGGACCTGCACTACGGCGAGGGCGGCATCGACCACGTGCAGCTCATGGCGGCGTTCGGCTGCCCCGCGCGGCGCGTCGAGCGGCCGGGCGACATCTCCTCGGCGCTGGAGTGGGCGGACACGGAGTCCGACCGCCTGTCACTCCCGGTCCTCGTCGAGATCATGGTCGAGCGCGAGGCCAACGCGGCGATGGGCCCGTCACTCGACCAGATCAAGGAGTTCGAGCCGGTCCCGGAGCTGACCCCGGCAGGGGACTGACCGGGACCACCGGCGCCTCCACCGGCCGCTCCTCCGGTGGAGGCGCCCGATCCGACACCGCGCTAGCCGGCCGCGCATGCCGCCGCCGCCTCGACCAGTGCGGCGAGTGCGCGGGACCGCGCGTCCTCCGGCCACGCGATGGCCAGGGTGGTCGTCGGGCCGTCGGTCAGCGGGACGCAGGTCAGGTCCGAGTGGAGGTACTGGGCGGTGGACGCGGGCATGACCGCGACCGTGCGGCCCAGGGCGACCAGCTGCAGCAGTTGGGCGCTGTCCTGGACGAGCGGCCCGCCGTTCGCCGGGGAGCCCGGCCAGTGCGGGAGCTGCTCGCCGGCCAGGTCCGCCATGGTCACGGCGCGGCGGCCGGCCAGCCGGTGGGTGCGGGGGAGCACCACGACGGACCCCTCGGTCAGCAGCTCCTCGTACGCGAAGCCCTCCGAGTCGTCGTAGGGGAACCGCAGCAGCGCGGCGTCCGCCCGGCCCTCGCGGAGCATGACGGACTGCTCGCCGATCCCGCAGATGTGGAGGTCCACCTCCATGCCGTACTTCGCGAGGATCTTCTCCAGCAGGCCGGCGTCGGTGTTCGGCTTCGTGGCCAGGACCAGGTGCTCGCTGCCCGCCCGCTGTGCCCGGCGCTCGGCCGCGGTGAGGGCCGTCAGCGCCTTGCGGCCCTCGTGCAGGAGCACCTCGCCCGCGTCGGTGAGCGTCACCGACCGGCTCGTACGTGCCAGGAGCGTTACGCCCATCCGGCGTTCCAGTCGCTGGATCGTGCGGGACAGCGGCGGCTGGGCGATGCCGAGGCGGGTCGCGGCCCGGCCGAAGTTCAGCTCCTCGGCGACCGCGACGAAGTACCGAAGCTCCCGCGAATCCATACCCTCAGGGTATCCCTGCCGACCCAGCCGGTCTTGGACGTCGCGACGCCCGCGCGACCAGGCTGGGGACATGACCACAACAGCACTGGTGACCGGGGCCAACAAGGGCATCGGGTTCGAGATCGTGAAGCAGCTTCTCGCCAGGGGCGTCGACGTGTACCTGGGGGCCAGGGACGTCGAGCGCGGGGAGAAGGCCGCCATCGACACCGGCGCCCGTTTCGTCCAGCTCGACGTGACCGACCCGGAGTCGGTGCGCCGGGCGGCCGCCTCCATCGAGCGCCTCGACGTGCTCGTCAACAACGCCGGCGTCGTCGGCGGGCGGGGCCAGTCCCCGGGCGGCGCCGACCTCGACGCGGTCCGGACGGCGTTCGGGACCAACGTGTTCGGCGTGATCACCGTGACGGACGCGTTCCTGCCGCTGCTGCGTGAGTCGGCGCACCCGCGGGTCGTCAACGTGTCCAGCACCGTTGGGTCGCTGACGGGCATGTTCGCCCACGAGAGCCCGATCGGCGTCGCCTACCCGCCGTCGAAGGCCGCGCTCAACGCCGTGACCCTGCAGTACGCCAAGGCGTTGAAGGACACCGCGGTCAAGGTCAACGCCGTCTGCCCCGGCTACTGCGACACCGACCTCAACAACCACTCGGGGTACCGCACGCCCGCCCAGGGTGCGCGCATCGCGGTGGAGATGGCGACCCTGGGCGACGACGGTCCGACCGGCTCCTTCTACGACGACGAGGGCGTCGTCGCCTGGTGAGTGCGCAGCCAGGCCGCGGTGTCCGGCGGGAGCTCGTTCCCGTCCAGCGCCCGGCTCGCCAGCAGCACCTCGGCGTGCGGGGGTAGTTCGGCCGGCGTGCCGGACAGGTTGACCACGCAGGCGAAGCCCTCGTCACGGGAGAACGCCAGCACGCCGGCCGGCTGGCCGTCGAGCCAGCTCAGTTCGCCGTCGCCGAGTCCTGGCTCGGCTCGGCGCAGCCTCAGCGCGCTCCGGTACAGCTCCAGCATCGACGCCTCGTCGCCGGTCTGTGCCTCCACTGTGGACGCCCCCCAGTTCGCCGGCTGCGGGAGCCACGGCGGCGTGCCGGTGGTGTTGAAGCCGTACGGCGCCGCGGTGCCCGACCACGGCACCGGCACCCGGCAGCCGTCGCGGCCGATGTCGGCGCCCCTGGTGCGCTTGAACACCGGGTCCTGGCGGACCTCGTCCGGCAGGTTCTCCACCTCGGCCAGGCCGAGCTCCTCGCCCTGGTAGACGTACACCCCGCCGGGCAGGGCCATGGCGAGCAGGGCGGCGGCGCGGGCGCGGCGGGTGCCGAGCGCGAGGTCGGTCGGCGCCTGGTGCTGCCGGTCGGCGAAGGAGAAGGACGTGTCGGCGCGGCCGTAGCGGGTCACGTGCCTGGTCACGTCGTGGTTCGACAGCACCCAGGTGGCCGGGGCGTGCACCGGCGCGTGGGCGGCCAGCGTCGCGTCCACGACCTCGCGGAGCCGCTTTGCGTCCCACGGGCAGGACAGGAAGTCGAAGTTGAACGCCGAGTGCAGCTCGTCCGGGCGCAGGTACATGGCGAACCGCAGCGGGTCGGGTAGCCACATCTCGCCGACGAACACCCGCTTGTCCGCGTAGGAGACGGCGATCCGGCGCCATTCCCGGTAGATCTCGTGCACGCCGTCGAGGTCGGAGTACGGCAGGCGGCCGTTCGGGTCGCCGACGTCCGGCAGGCCGTCCTGCTTGACCAGGCCGTCGGCCACGTCGATGCGGAAGCCGTCGACGCCCCGGTTGAACCAGAACCGCAGGATGTCGGCGAACTCGGCGTGCACGGCCGGGTTCGTCCAGTTCAGGTCCGGCTGGCGGGAGCTGTACAGGTGCAGGAACCACTGGCCGGGCGTGCCGTCGGGCTCGCTGACCCGGGTCCACGCCGAGCCGCCGAAGCGGGACTGCCAGTTGTTCGGCGGCAGCTCGCCGTGGTCGCCCCGGCCGTCGGCGAACCAGAACCGCTGGCGCTCGGCGGAGCCGCGGCCGGCCCGCACCGCGGCGGCGAACCAGGGGTGCTCGTCCGAGCAGTGGTTCGGCACGATGTCGATGATGATCTTGATGCCCAGGTTGTGAGCCTCCTCGATCAGCTTCTCGGCCTCGGCGAGCGAGCCGAACGCCGGCTCGATGTCGCGGTAGTCGGACACGTCGTAGCCGCCGTCGTCCAGCGGCGACGGGTACCACGGGTTGAACCAGATCGCGTCGATCCCGAGGTCGGCCAGGTACGGCAGCCGTGACCGCACACCCGCGAGGTCGCCCGTGCCGTCACCGTCACCGTCCGCGAAGCTCCGCACGTAGACCTGGTAGATCGCGGCGCCACGCCACCACTCTGATTTGCTGTTCATTTCACCCCTTGAGACTGCCGGCGGTGAGGCCGGCGAGGATCTGCCGTTGGAAGATCAGGAACGCGACGACCATCGGCACACTTGCGATGACCAGACCGGCCAGCATCAGGTTGATGGGCGTGTCCGGCTCGAAACGCTGCAGCGCCACGGAAAGCGTCTGCACCTCCGGGTCCTGCAGCACGAGGAGCGGCCAGATGAAGTCCTTCCATGCCGCCACGATCGAGAAGATCGACACCACCGCGAGGATCGGCCTGGACAGCGGCAGCACGATGCGCACCATGGTCGTCACACTGCCGGCGCCGTCGATCCTGGCCGCGTCGAGGAGATCCGTCGGGATCTGGTCGAAGAACCGCTTCAGCAGGTAGATGTTGAACGCGTTCGCCGCCGCCGGCAGCCAGATCGCGGCCGGCGAGTTGACCAGGTTCACCTCGACGAGTGGCACGTCGGTGATCGCGAGGTAGGTCGGCACCAGCAGCGCGGACGCCGGCAGCATCAGCGTGGCCAGCATCAGCCCGAGGATCCATTTGCCCAGCACCGGCCGCAGCTTCGACAGCGCGTACGCCGCCGGCACCTGCACCGCGAGCTGGATCAGCCAGGCGCCGGCCGCGACGATCACCGTGTTCTTGAAGTACCTGGCGAGGTCCATGAAGTCCCACGCCTCGGTGTACGCGCCGGCGTCGAAGTGCTCCGGCAGCAGGGTCGGCGGGTTCCTGGCCAGCTCTGGCGCGGTCTTCATGGCGCCGAGCAGCATCCAGACGAGCGGCACCACGAACGCGATCGTGAACAGCGCGATCACCAGCGCGAACACCAGCCAGTAGCCGGTCCGCCCGCGCCTGGTGCGCAGCGTCCACGGTGAGATCAGTGTCCTCATTGGACCCTCGTTCTGGTGAGCCGGAGGTATAGCGCGGAGAACGCGCCCAGCACGACGAACAGCATCAGGGAGAGCGCGCTGGCGGTGCCGAAGTCGTTGTAGGTGAAGGCGTAGCGGTAGAGGAGGAGCAGGAGGGTGACCGTCGAGTCCTCCGGACCGCCGCCGGTCATCACGTACGGCTCGGTGAACACCTGCATGGTGGCCACGATCTGCAGCAGCATCATGATCAGCAGCACGAACCTGGTCTGCGGGATCGTGACGTAGCGCAGGCGCTGCCACACGTTCGCGCCGTCCAGCTCGGCCGCCTCGTACAGCTCACCGGGGATGGTCTGCAGCGCCGCGAGGTAGATCAGCGTCGCCGAGCCCATGGCGGACCAGGTGGCGACGAGGACCAACGACAGCATCGACGTGTCGGCCGAGTTCAGCCACGCCAGCGGCGGCAGGCCGACCGTGTGGAGCAGGCTGTTGAACAGGCCGGGACCCGGGTCGTAGAACCACTTCCACAGGATCGCCACCACGACCGGCGGCAGCATCACCGGAATGTAGACGACCAGGCGGAAGTACGCCTTCGCGTGCCGCAGCTCGTTCAGCACGATGGCCACCGCGAACGGGATGGCGAACCCGATCACCAGCGCGAGCCCAGTGAAGATGAGCGTGTTGCGCCAGGCGATGCCGAACAGCGGGTCGTTGAACAGCGTCACGAAGTTCTGCCAGCCGACCCACTCCGCGGGCGTCACGAAGTTGACCTGCTGGAAGCTCAGCAGGACGCCCCGGATGATGGGATACCAGGAGAACAGCGCGAAACAGATCAGCGCGGCACACAGGAACCCGTAGGCGGTCAGGTTCTCGGTGATCTTTCGCCGGAGCCGCTCGGCCGGGCGGCGCGGGGCCCGCGCCGGACGCCTCTCGACGTCCGGCGCGCGCACTGCTGTCGTGGTCACTTGACCTGTGCCAGTGCGGAGTTCACCTTGCCCTCCGCGTCGGACAGTAACTGGTCGATGTTGGCGTCGGCGTTGGTCAGGATGCCCTGCATCACGTTGTCGAGCGCGGCGTAGATCTGCTGCGCGTTCGGCGGCTCGATCTTCTTGTCCATGTCGGCCAGGCCGTCCACGTAGGACTTGTAGTTCTCGGTCGGCATGGTCGCGTACTTCTCCCGCAGCGTCGTCTGCTGGTCACGCAGCGAGCCGGTCCAGATGTCGGCGGAGCCGGCCGGCGGCGAGGTGGGCAGGCCGATCGGCTGGTTCTGGTCGGCGTACCGTTTGAGGTCGGCGTCCATGCGGTCGGGGTTCAGGTACTTCCAGGAGATCCACTGCAGGCCGGCGCGGATCTTCTCCGGCGAGGCCTTCGGGTTGATCATGTAGCCCTCGCCGCCGATCAGGGTGCCGTTGCCGCCGGGCAGCGGCGCGAGGCCGTAGTCCGCGTAGTTCCCCTTGAACTGGTTGACCAGCACCGGCACGTTGTCCGGCGCCGCGAGGTACATGCCGAGCTGGCCGGCGCCCATCATCCGCTGGACGTCCTCGATCACCAGCAGCTGCTTGGTGCCCATGGTGTTGTCGGTCCAGCGCATGTCGTGGAGGGCCTGGGCGACCTCCTTGCCCTTGCTGTTGTTGAAGTCCGCGACCCACTTGCCGCCGTCCTGCTTCGCGACGTCGCCACCCACGGAGTACATCCAGGTCGTGAAGTGCCAGCCACCCTGGTTGTTCTTGCTGTACTCGGCGAAGCCGACGGTGTTGTTGCCGAGCGCGGTGATCTTCTTGGCGGCCTCGCGGACCTCCGGCCAGGTCTTCGGCGGGCTGTTCGGGTCCAGCCCGGCCTGCTGGAAGAGCTTGCGGTTGTAGAGCAGGCCCATGGAGTAGTTCGCCGTCGGCAGGCCGTAGACCTTGCCGTCCTTGGTGAAGATGTCCTTGAGCGCGGGCTGGATCTCGTCGTAGTGGGGGACGTCGGAGACGTAGTTCGTGATGTCGGCGGCCTGCCGGCGGGCGATCAGGTTGGCCGGGTCGGTCAGGTAGACGTAGTAGACGTCCTCCAACTGGCCACCGGCGAGCTTGGAGTTGAACGTCTTGGGGTCCATGAACCCCTCGTGCGGCTGGATGTCGATGTTCTTGTGCGTGCGCTCGAACTCGGCGACGTCCGCGTCGAAGATCTTGCGCTCGAACGGCTGAGTCTTGGGTGGCTGACCGGTGACCGTGATCGCCACCTTGCCGTTCGAGCTGCCGCTGTCACTGCTCTCGCCGCAGGCGACCAGGCCGAGGCCCAGGCCGGCGGTCAGTAACAGGGCGAGTGTCCGGGACTTCATCGTGCTTAGCACCCCTTCGGCCGGGGACTGCTCGGAAATTAGATGAGCAGCAGAATAAAACCGGCCGACGGGCTGGTGCAAGAGATCGACAGATAGATGCAAAAAGGTGATGGTCAGGTCATGGCGGCTCGGGTGCGTGCCGGGGCCGCCGAGGCGCGGACCACCAGCTCCGGTTCGAAGAGCAGTTCCTCCTTGGCGACCTCGCTGCCGGCGATGAGGTTGGCCAGCAGCTCGACCGCGGCGCGGCCCATCGCCTCGATGGGCTGACGGACGGTGGTCAGGGGCGGGTCGGTGCAGGTCATGAGCGCGGAGTCGTCGTAGCCGATGACCGAGACGTCCTCCGGCGTGGACAGGCCGAGCCTGCGCACCGCGCGCACGACGCCGAGCGCCAGCAGGTCGCTCGCGCAGATCAGGCCCGTGATGCCGTTCTGCACGAGTCGCGTGCCGACCGCCTGGCCACCCTCGATAGAGAACATGGTGTGGCCGATCGTGTGCTCGTCGGCATCGAGCCCGACCCGCGCCGCGCACTGCCGGAACGCGACGAGCTTGCGGCGTGAGGGGATGTGGTCGCGCGGGCCGAGCACCATGCCGATCCGCTGGTGGCCGAGCGCGACGAGGTGCCCGAACGCCTGCTCGACGGCCACCGCGTCGTCACAGGAGACGACCGGGTAGTCGAGGTCGATCGAGGCGTTGACCAGCACGACCGGCAGCTTGCGGCGGACCAGCTCGTAGTGGTGCTCGTGGCTGGCGTCCTCCTCGGCATGGCTGCCACCGGCGAAGACGACGCCGGAGACCTGCTGCGCGAGCAGCAGCTCGACGTAGTCCGGCTCGGCGACGCCGCCGGTGCAGGTGCAGAGGACGGGGGTGAAGCCCTGCTGCGCGAGCGCGCTGCCGACCACGTCGGCGAGGGCGGGGAAGATCGGGTTCTGCAGCTCGGGCAGCACGAGCCCGACCAGCCGGGCCCGCTCGCCGCGAAGTTGTGTCGGCCGTTCGTAGCCGAGGACGTCCAGGGCGGTCAGGACCGCCTGGCGGGTCGCCTCCGAGACACCGGGCTTGCCGTTGAGCACCCGGCTGACGGTCGCCTCGCTGACACCCACCTTCTTGGCTACTTCAGAGAGCCGTCGTTGCGCCATGAACGAAAGTCTACGACAAGTCTTGCAAGTGCTTGCGTTGACTTGCGTAACACCGATCACAAGGACGCGGATGTGCTGGGGGTCGAGTCGGAGGACGGGGCGGGGTCCAGGCCCGGTGGCGGGCGTCGGCGACGCGAGCGCCGCCGTCGTGGCCCTGCCGCGGCGGGGTGGTGCCGGCCGCGGCGGCGGGTGGTGTCGGCCGCGACCGGCGAACGCGCACGCCCGAGGGGACGTCGAGGCGGCCCTCGCGGGGGCCGCTGTTGGCGGTGTGTCCTACCCTCCTCCTCTTGATCGGGGTGGCAGGATGCGGCCGGGGAGGTGGTCGGTTTGGCGGAGTCCGTGTTGCCGGCCACTGTCGTGACCGCGCACCTCGCGGCGTGTGCGGAGTCGCTCGCCGGCGCCGAGCTTCCCGTCGCCGACATGGCCGAGGCGGTCGGCCATCTGGTCGCCGGCCAGGAGCACATCTCGGCCGCGCTCACCGGCCTGGCGGCCCGTCTCGCCCGCGGTCCGGTCTCCGAGGAACGGGCCGCGCTCGTCGAGGTCCTCCGTGCCGCCGCGGCGGCGTCCTCCCATGCCGCGGAGGCTCTCGCCGCCGGTGGACACCTGTTCGAATCCGTTGCTAACGAAACGAGCTTTTAGCTGGTCAGAGCCACATTTGCGGCGTAGAATAGAACAAGTCCGCGAATGGGAGGTTCGTCTATGCGAAGCGTCTGGAACGGCACGATCAGGCTGGGTCTCGCGAGTATCCCGGTGAAGGCGTACGGGGCGACCGAGGAGCAGGGGACCGGCCTGCACCATGTGCACGTGGCCGACGGCGGGCGGGTGCGGCACCGGAGGGTGTGCGAGGTCGACGGCGCCGAGGTGGAGCTGGCGGAGCTGGCGCGCGGGTACGTGCTGCCGGGCGGCGAGACGGTGGTGCTGACGGAGGAGGACTTCGCGAAGCTGCCGCTGCCGACGTCACGGGCCATGGAGGTCCAGGCGTTCGCCCAGGTGGAGGAGATCGACCCGATCTACTTCGCGCGGAGCTACCACCTGGAGCCGGAGCCCTCCGGGGTGAAGTCGTACGTGCTGCTGGCCGAGGCGCTGAAGCGGTCCGGCCGGGTCGCGGTGGTGAAGATCGCGCTGCGGCAGCGGGAGTCGCTGGCGGTGCTGCGGGTACGCGACCAGGTGATCGTCCTGGAGACGATGCTGTGGCCGGACGAGATCCGTACGCCGGACTTCCCGTTCCTGCACCAGGAGGTGTCGATCTCCGAGCACGAGCTGCACGAGGCGACCGATCTCGTGGAGACGCTGTCCGAGAAGTTCACGCCGTCGCGGTACGAGGACAGTTACCGGAGTGCGCTGCAGGCGCTGGTCCAGGCGAAGATCGACGGGAACGAGACGGTGCAGCCGGCGTCTTCCGCGCAGTTGGATGGCGCCGCGGATCTGCTGGGGGCTCTGCGGGAGACGGTTGCCGGCAAGAGGAGGCCTCGGCAGCGGGTCGAGGACGCCCGCACGGCGGAGGCCGCTGCGGCTGCTGCTTCGGCCAAGGCGAGGGCTGCTGCCAGGCGGAAGGGCGCCAGAGCCAAGCGTTGATTGGCGGCGTGGGGCTGGTGGTCGGTGGCTGGGGTCGCCGGGTTCGGGGTCCTCCGGGGGCGGGTGCGGGGGTGCGGGGGCGGGGGAGGGGTGTGGTGAGGGGCTTGGCAAGTGGGGGTCGTTGGCGAGGTCAGCTTGAGGCGGGGTTGTCGTTGTCTGCTTCTTGCGTGCGTTGATGGCGGTTCGCTTGGCTCCTTAGCCTTGCTTCGCTATCTGGCCCCGTCTGCTCTTCTGGCAGTGCCTTCCGCCTCGCGTCCCCGGCCGCCCAGCCTCGCCTTCCGTCTCCTCGCCTTCCGTCTCCCCGCCTTGCGTCCCGCCGTCCAGCTCTCGCTCGCATCCTCGCGTCCCCGGCCGCCAGCGCTCGCCTCGCGTCCTTGCGGCGTCCCCCGCCTCGCCTTCGCGCTGCCTCGCCTTCGCGCTGCCTCGCCTCGCGCCGCCTCGGCTTGGCAACGCTGCCTCGTCTCGCGTCCCGCCTTCTCGTCTCGCCTTCTCGCTGCTTCGGCGCTTCATCCGCTGCCTCTCGTCTCGGCGTCGACTGCCTGCTTCGATGCTCCGCAAGCCGCTTCCTCAGCCCATCGCTCGCCCGACTTGCCCTGGGCCCACCGACCGGCCGGGCGAGCGCACCGGCTCGTGCTTGCCCGAAACGCAGTGAAGGACCCCCTCGACGAGGGGGTCCTTCACTGCATTCGTGGGTCAGTTCTCCGGGTCGGAGAGCATGCCCTTGCGTAGGTTTTCCAGGGTTCTCGACAGCAGGCGTGACACGTGCATCTGCGAGATGCCGATGCGGTCGGCGATCTGGGTCTGCGTCATGTGTCGGAAGAACCGCAGCGTGAGGATCTGGCGCTCCCGCTCCGGCAACGCCTCGATCAGTGGCCGTAGCGACTCGTAGTTCTCCACGCCCTCCAGGCCCTGGTCGGGCTGGCCCAGGGTGTCGCCAAGCGGATCCGAGTCGGCCTCGGGGGACAGGGCCTCGTCCAGGGACATCGAGTGGTAGGCGTTGCCGGCCTCCAGGCCCTCGAACACCTGCTCCGGTGTCAGGTCCAGGTGTTTGCCCAGCTCACTGGGTGTCGGCGCGCGGCCGAGGCGCTGGGACAGCTCCGCGCTGGCCGCGTTGATGGCCAGGTTGAGCTCCTTGAGCCGCCTGGGTACGTGCATTGCCCAGCTGGCGTCGCGGAAGTGCCTGCGGACCTCGCCCATCACCGTCGGGACGGCGAAGGACAGGAAGTCCGTGCCCCGGTCCGGCTGGAACCGGTCCACGGCGTTGATCAGGCCCAGGGTCGCCACCTGCACCAGGTCCTCGCGGGGTACCCCGCGGTTCGAGAACCTCGTGGCGATGTGCTCGGCCAGCGGCAGGTGACCGGTCACCAGCTTGTTGCGTACCTCACCGCGGCGAGGGTCGTCCTCCGGTAGTGCCGCCAGCTCGTCGAACAACGGGATCAGATGTTCGTAGCCGGTGGCCGAACCCTCCTGGTCTCTGGCGCGCGAACTCTGCGTCCCGGTCACCCGGGAAGCCCTTCCATCCGCCGTTTGGCCAGCTCGATGTGCACGAGATGCGGTGCGTCCACGACGCCGTCACCAGTGCCGTCGACCCAGGTCGCGGTGTGGTCGGTGAGGGTCGTGAGGACACGCCAGCCGAACGAGTCGCTGCTCGGCTTGGTGTCACTTGTAGACGGTACGGACACGACGAACCTGATCTCCTCCGCACTGACCCTGAAGGTGCACCGCAGCATGGAACCCGGTGCGCCTTGTGTGATCAGTGTCGAGCACGCCTCGTCGACCGCCAGGCGGAGGTCGGCGATGGAGTCGAGATCGAAGTCCGCGCGCATCGCGATGCTCGCGGCCAACGACCGGATGATGGGAAGGTTCGTGAGTACGGCGGCTATTCGCAGCTCGATCTCTTCTGGACTGCCGTCCTCGGTTCCTTCGAACATGTCGCCGGTGTACCCACAATCTTTGAGGCATAACACAGGTACGCGCGTCACCTGGTGACGGCTCCACCACCGTATCGGGTCTATGCCACCTCCTCAACACACCCCTTACGCCGTTCTGGGTAACGTGGGACCGGCAAGCCGTCGAAACGAAGGAGCCAAATCAACGATGTTGGCGGTAACGGAAGCGGCTGCCGAGGCGATCAGTGCGCTGACCGCCCAGGGTGGCATCCAGCAGGAAGGCGGACTCCGCTTCGCCATGCAGACCGAGGTCGACTCCCAGCCCGCGCTCGCGCTCACCGTGGCGACCGCACCGGCAGAGGGTGACCAGGTCGTCACGGCGAACGAGGGCGCGCACGTGTTCCTGGAGGAACGCGCGGCCGACTTCCTGTCGGACAAGGTTCTCGACATCCAGGCCGCCTCCGACGGGCAGCTGGAGTTCGCGGTCCTCGAGCAGGGCTGACCTTCTACAGAGGACCGGGTGGGTCACCGGCCGAGGGCCTTCTGCAGTTCCTTCTTGGTCATGGACGAACGGCCTTTGACGTTCTTCTTCTTGGCCTCGTTGTAGAGCTGTTCCTTGGTCGGCCCACCCGGTCCCTCGTGGGACCGCTGCCCGCCGCGCTTCTGCGGTGACATGTCATCGGTCGAGCTGCGACTCTTCGTCCGCGACTCACCGGACTGTGCGCGGTTCTTGTTCACCGTCCGCGCCGCGATCTCCTTGGCGCGCTTCTCGCCGGCACCACGATCCTCGGCACCTTCCTTGATGTGCTCGTACTGGCGCTCGCGTTTCTTGCTCCATGCCTGAGGCATCGCCATCACTCCTTTCCCACGGCGGTCGTTCCCACATCGGCCCGCGCCGAACCGTCCGCCGCCTACGGTGGCGGGCATGACCGTTGTCGAACGCTTTCGCCGCCTGCACGACGAGTTCCTGCTGCTCCCCAACGCCTGGGACTTCGCGTCCGCGGCCGCCCTGGCACGTGAGGGCTTTCCGGCTGTTGGCACGACCAGTCTGGGTGTCGCGGCCGCCGCCGGCGTGAAGGACGGCGCTCGCGCGGCCCGGTCACAGACCGTGGCGCTCGCCGGCCTGCTCACGGGACTGCCGGTGCCGGTGAGCGTGGACGTCGAGGGCGGGTTCGGCGACGACGCCGGTGCGGTGCGGGAGCTGGGTGCCGAGCTGGCCGCGCTCGGGGTGGCCGGGGTGAACATCGAGGACGGCCTGCCGGGCGGCGGGCTGCGGGAGGTGGCCCACCAGGCCCGGCTGGTCGCCGCGATGCGGGCGAGCGGGTTGTTCGTGAACGCCCGGACCGACACCTACTGGCTCGATGTCGAGCGGAAGGACACGGCCGACCGCCTGCGTGCCTACGTCGACGCCGGCGCGGACGGGGTCTTCGTGCCGGGTTTGGCGGCGGCGCGGGACATCGCGCCGATCGTCGCCGCGGTTCCGGTGCCGCTGAACGTGTTGTTCCTGCCGGGGCGGACGAACGTCCAAGCGCTGCCCGGGTTGGGGGTGCGGCGGATGAGCACGGGCTCGTTCCTGTTCCGCGCCGCGCTCGGGGCGGCCGTGGCCGCGGTCCGCGCGGTGCGGGGGAACAGCGCGCCGCTGACCGACGACATCCCCACGTACCAACAGGTCCAGGACCTGGTGCCGTGAGGGAACCCCTGCGGGAGGGGTTCCCTCACGGCACGGGTCAGCAGTGTGCCGTGACCTTCTTCAGGTCCGTGCGCAGCACCGGCGGGCCGTCGAGCGGGGCCGGGTCCTCCGGGGTCGGCTGGACACCGGCGGCGGCGACGCGGTCCAGCGTGGCCAGGCCGGGGGCGCCGATGGTGCCGAAGATCGTGTAGTTCGGGCGGAGGTAGGCGTTGCCGTACACCAGGAAGAACTGGCTGCCGTTGGTGTCCGGGCCCGCGTTGGCCATCGCCAGGGTGCCGCGTGGGTAGATCTTCCGTGCGCCGGTCGGGTCGGTCGGCGCCGGCTCCAGGTCCACCGGCAGCTCGTCGGCGTAGGAGTAACCGGGGCCGCCCTCACCCGTACCGCTCGGGTCGCCGCACTGCAGGACCTCCAGCGTGGGGTAGGTCGTCAGCCGGTGGCACGTCGTCCGGTCGTAGAACCGCCAGCGCGCCAGGTGGACGAAGCTCTGCACCGTGCATGGCGCCTGCGCGCGGTCCAGCGTGAGCGGCAGCGGTCCCTGGTTCGTGCGGACGTCCACCCGTACGGTGCCGCGGCTGGGCGTGCGTGCCGGGTCGGGTGGGAGTGGGACCGGCCGCGCGGCCGGCTCGTCCGGGGTCTTCGTGTACTGGCAGGGGCCGTGGGTGGTGCCCGGGGTGTCGGCGCCGGCGGGCGTCGCCACCATCAGGCTCGCGGCGGCCATCAGCAGGGTGCCGGCCGCGATCGTGAGTTTCCTGAGCAACAGGACCTCCTTGTGGTGAAACGGCGCCGCAGTCTAGCTCAGGCGCACGCCCGACCAGTTGACAAAACCGGTCGGGCGGTTTCTTTGTCCAGGGGAGGTCATCACCGGAACCTGGGCCGGCTGTTCGGGGGCGCGGACACCCGCTATCTGGCACGCAGCGCCAGGACGATCGGGGTCGGGTCGTTGTCGCCCTCCGCGAAGTGCTCCGGGGTCAGGCCCGCCGCCAGGAACGTGTTCAGCAGGGTGGCCAGTGGCCGGTGGGTGGCGCCCACGCGGTTGCGCAGGCCCTGGTTGGTCCAGGAGTCGGTGGTCCAGTAGTTGGCCCGGTAGCCGGGGCGGATGACGATCGCCGACGGATCCGTGCGGTCGGCGAAACCGCCGCAGAAGCACGGGTGGACGCCGATGTGCACGAACACCCCGCCCGGGCGGAGGACTCGGCGGACCTCGCGCAACACGGACTCGTAGGCCGGCATGTCCGTGTGGGTCATCACCGTCAGCGCCGCGGGCACCGAACCGTCCACAATGGGCAGTCGGGTGGCGTCGGCGCGAACCGCCGGCAGGCGGCCGCGCGCGTGGCGCAGCATGTTCGCCGACAGGTCGACGCCGACCGGAGTCCACCCGAGGTGGCGGATCCGGTCGGCGTGGAAACCCGTGCCACAGCCGACTTCGAGGCAGGTGCCGGTGCCGTGACCGAGTAGCTCGTCGATCAGCTGACCCACGCCGATAGCGTCCTGGCGGCCGTACGTCTCGAGGTAGTCGTGCTCGTACCAGTCCGCGATCTCGTCGTAGGCCGCGGCGGCCATGTCAGTGCGTGGTCGGGCTCGTGGTGGGGGCCGTGGCCGCGGCCGGCGTCGTGGTCGCGTTCTCCGCTGTCCGGCCGGTCATGTGGTGGACCTTGCGCACCGCGTTGTCGATCTGCTTGTGGTACTTGCCCTTGGTCCGCTTGTCGATGAACTTCCCGGCCGACGCGGCCATCTTGTAGACCTTGTCCGGGTTCTTGCGGATGTAGCTGCGCGCCGCGGCGGCGGTACCGGCGACCGCGGTCAGTCTCTTCAGTGAGGGCATTACTGCTCCTTCCGTCGTCGCTACCCGGACAACGGTGTACCCATGTGGGTGAGTTCCCCAAACATGTCGGAGGTCATTGACATGTCGGAGATCTCCGACATATTGTTGCCGCCGTGCCAGACGACCTGCTCTTCACCGCGATGGCCAACCCGGTGCGGCGCCGGCTGCTCGACCTGCTGCGGGACGGCGCCCAGACCGCCGGCTCACTGGCCGCGCAGTTCGACCTCAGCCGGCCCGCCGTGTCGGAGCACCTGCAGATCCTCCGGCGCGCGGAGCTCGTCCGCGAGGAGGTCCGCGGCCGGGAGCGGCACTACCACCTGACCGCCGAGCCGCTCGCCGCGGTGAGCGACTGGCTGCACCCGTTCGAGCGCTTCTGGCGTGACCGGATGCGCACCCTGTCCCAGCTCATGGAGGAGTCCGATGACCGAGACGGTTCACGTTGACCAGTTCATCGCCCAACCGCCCGCGAAGGTGTGGCGCATGCTGACCGAGCCCGACCGCCTCGCCACCTGGTGGGCCGCCGGCGACATCCGCCCCGAGGTCGGGCACCGGTTCACGATCGACATGGGTAGGTGGGGCAGGCAACCCTGCACGGTCACCGCGGTCGAGGAGAACCGCCTGATCGCCTACACCTTCGGGGAGGGCGACGTGGACTGGACGCTCTCGTGGCGTATCGAGGCCGAAGGCGCCGGCAGCCGGCTGTTCCTGGAGCACAGCGGCTTCGACCTTGACGACCCACGTCACCGGCACGCGTTCGAGAACATGGCGCCCGGCTGGGCCAAGATCCTGCCGCACCTGGCGCGCAAGCTCGAGGAGGCACCGGTCTAGCGTCCCCGCGCGGGAAGTCCGGCGGCTGTTCGGCGGCCCAGCTTCCTGCCGGCGGCGTTGCCGGTCCGCCCAGGGATCCGCCGACGCGACCACCGCGTTCCCGGGCGCGGGACGCTACGCACGCAGGTACGTGAGCACGGCCAGGACCCGGCGGTGGCCGCTCTCGCTCGACGGCAGGCCCAGCTTCATGAAGATGTTGCCGATGTGCTTGCTCACCGCCGGTTCGCTCACCACCAGCTCCTCCGCGATCCCGGAGTTCGTGCGGCCCTCGGCCATCAGGGACAGGACGTCGCGCTCGCGGGGCGTGAGCGTCCGGATCGGGTCGTCGGCGTGGCGGCGGACCATCAGCTGCGTCACCACCTCGGGATCCAGTGCGGTGCCACCGGCCACGATCCGGTGCAGGGCGTCCAGGAACGTCCGCACCTTGCCGACCCGTTCCTTCAGCAGGTACCCGATCCCGCCCGTGCCGTCGCCGAGCAGGTCGCTCGCGTAGCTGTCCTCGACGTAGGCCGACAGCACGAGAACCGGCAGGCCCGGCACCAGTTTCCTCGCCGCGACCGCCGCGCGTAGGCCCTCGTCGGTGAAGGTCGGGGGCAGGCGGACGTCGACGATCACCGCGTCGGGACGCTCCGCGGCCACGGCGTCGTGGAAGTCGTCCGGGTTGTCGGTGGCCGCCGCGACCTCGATGCCCTCGGTGCCCAGCAACAGCACCAGCCCTTCGCGCAGCAGGGCGTCGTCCTCCGCGATCACGACCCGCATGGCAGCTCCACTCGCAGGACGGTCGGCCCGCCGGTCGGGCTGTCGATCGAGGTGGTGCCGTCGAACGCGGCCACCCGGCGGCGGATGCCGGTGAGACCGGTTCCGCCTGCCTCGTCGGCGCCGCCGTGGCCGTCGTCCCGCACCTCGATGACCACGGGGTCACGGCCGGTCAGGTGGACCTCGCAGTGCTCGGCCCCACTGTGTTTCGCCACGTTCGTGAGTGCCTCCGCGACCACGAAGTACGCGGCCGACTCGACGGCCGCCGGGGCGCGGGTCAGGTCGGTCACCGTGAGCGTGGTCGGCACTGCGCTGCGGGCGATCAGGCCGGCGATCGCGCCGTCGAGTCCGCGTTCGGCCAGGACCGGCGGGTAGATGCTGCGGACCACACCGCGGAGGCCGACGAGCGCGTCGCTCGCGGCGTCCTGGGCCTTGAGCACCAGGGGGAGCGCGGCGGCCGGGTCGCGGCGCAGGACGCGCTCGATGATGCCGAGGTGCATGGCGACCGCCACGATGCGGTTCTGGGTGTCGTCGTGCAGGTCGCGTTCGATGCGGCGCAGCTCGGCGCCGTGTGCCTCCAGGGCGGCCGCGCGGCTGGCGGTCAGCTCGGCGACGCGTTCGGCGAGGCGTGCGCCTGGCGGTGGGGACAGCAGCCAGCGGGCGAAGCGGGACTGTGTCCGTGCGAGCCACGGCGTGATCCACAGCGAGACGAGCGCGTAGCCGGCGGCGAGCAGCGGCATGAACGCGGCCTCGGTCCAGGAGGTGACCGGGTACGGCGCGGCGACCGGGTCGTCCTTGGGCGCCGCCCACCAGTACAGCGGGACGAGCAGGGCGTTGATCGCGGCGGCCGGCACTGCCGCGCCGACCAGGCCGACGACGGTGCCGGTGAGCGCGTGGGTGACGAACCAGATGCCGTGGCGCCAGGTGTCCGGTTCGGCCGCCTCGGGGATGGGACGGCCGGTGTACGCGGCGGTCCGCCGGCGTTCGTACTCGATCGCGACGGTCAGCAGCTGCCGCGCGACCGGCCTGGCCACCAGGGCCAGGACCAGCACGAACGGCAGTGCGAAGAGCGAGACGAGGCCCGTGAGCGCGCCGGCGAGCAGGAACACCCCCGCCCGCCACACCGCCAGCACCTGATCACGCATGGGACAAGCATGGGGTATAGCTGGCTCTACCCGGGAACCGGTATCCAGCCCCATCGATTCGTGGCGTCATGATCCCTAACTTTGAGGTCGTGATGGGAACCAAGATCTCCGGGGCGACCGCGGTCCAGCTTACCGAGGTGTCCAAAGTGTATGGTCGGGGCGCGGCGTCGGTGACGGCCCTCGACAATGTCAGCATTTCGCTGGCGCGCGGTAGTTTCACCGCGGTGATGGGCCCTTCGGGGTCCGGCAAGAGCACCTTCCTGCACTGTGCGGCAGGGCTCGACCGGCCGACCTCGGGCACGGTGCGGCTCGGGGACACCGACCTGTCCAAGCTCAAGGAGGTCGCGCTCACGCAGCTGCGACGTGAGCGGATCGGGTTCGTCTTCCAGGCCTACAACCTGCTGCCCGCGTTGAACGTCGAGCAGAACATCACCCTCCCGCTGCGTCTTGCCGGGCGGCCGGTGGACCACGCCTGGTTGCGCGAGGTGGTCGGGAACGTGGGGCTGGACGACCGGCTCACGCACCTGCCGAGTGAGCTGTCCGGGGGGCAGCAGCAGCGCGTCGCGATCGCGCGGGCGTTGGTGACCCGGCCCGAGGTGATGTTCGCCGACGAGCCGACCGGGGCGCTCGACACCCGCACCGGCCGCCAGGTGCTCACCCTGCTGCGCAACGTCGTCGACCACTTCAAGCAGACCGTGCTCATGGTGACCCACGACCCGATCGCCGCGTCCTTCGCGGACCGTGTCGTGTTCCTCGCGGACGGGCGGTTGGCCGACTCCCTCGATCGTCCGAACCCGGCCGCGGTGGCGGAGCGGATGACCAGGCTGGGTGAGTGGTGATGTTCGAGCACGCCATGGCGACCATTCGCCACAGGAAGGGACCCTTCGTCGGGATGTTCGTCGCGGTGCTCGCCGCCGCCGCGCTCGTCACCGCGCTCGGGGTGTTGTTCGAGTCCGGGATGCGGGCCGGGGTCCCGCCGCAGCGGTTCGCCGGCGCGCCCGTCGTGGTCGGCGCGCAGCAGTCCATCTCCGTCGAGGAGGACATGGACCAGCCGTACAGCGAGCGGGTGCCCCTGCCGATCGACGTGGTCGACAGGATCGCCGCGGTGCCGGGGGTCACCAAGGTCGTCGGTGACATCACCGTTCCGGTGACCGTCGGTGGGCGGCCCGTGTCCGGCCATGGCTGGAGTGCCGCCGCGCTCACCCCGTTCCACCTCCGGGACGGTGGGGCGCCCCGCGAGGACGGGGTCGTGCTCGACAGCGCCCTCGCCGCCGGCGTCAAGGTCGGTGACCAGGTCGACATCGCGATCGGGGCCGTGCCGCGGAAGTTCACGGTCACCGGGATCACCGCCGAGGCGCTGGGGCGCCAGTCCACGTTGTTCTTCACCGACACGCAGGCCCGTGAGCTGTACGGGCGGCCCAGGCAGGTCGACGCGGTCGGTGTGCTCACCGACCAGGACGCCGACGCCGTGGCCGACCGGATCGCCGCCGCGCTGCCCAGCGTGGCCGTGTACACCGGGGACGCTCGCGGTGACGTGGAGTTCCTCGACGTGGGGCAGGTGCGCTCGCAACTGATCCTGCTCTCGCTTTCCTTCGCCGGGACCGCGATCATGATCGCGATGCTCGTGGTCGGGAGCACGCTCTCGTTGTCGGTGCAGCAGCGGCGCCGCGAGCTGGCGCTGTTGCGGGCCGTCGCCGCCACGCCGCGGCAGGTGCACCGCATCATCGGCGCCGAGATCCTGCTCGTGGCCGGAGTCGCCGCGGTGCTCGGTGCCGTGCCCGGGTATGCGCTGGCCTACGGCTTGCGCGCGGCGTTCGCCAAGGTCGGGATGCTGCCCGCCGACTTCGGGCTCGCGATCAGTCCCCTGCCCGGGTTGGCGGCGATCGTGCTCTGCCTGGGCACGGCACGGATAGCGGGTTGGCTCGCCGCCCGGCGCGTGGCGAAGATCCAGCCGGTCGAGGCGCTGCGGGAGTCCGATGTGGAGACGAAGCCCCTGGCCCGGTGGCGGGTGACGGCCGGACTGCTCGCGCTCGTGGCGGGGACGGGTGGGGCGGCGGTGCCGCTGTTCCTGCCGGGCGAGGCGGCGGTGGCCGGTGCGGCCGGCTCAGCGCTGCTGATGGTGGTGGGCATCGCGCTGCTCGGACCGCGGCTGGTCGAGGCGACCATCCGGGTCGTCGGCGGTCCGCTGCGGTCGGCGTCGCCGGTCGGCGGGTACCTCGCGGTCGCCAACGTGACCGCGAGCGCACGCCGCCTCGCGGTGGCCGTCACCCCGTTGGTGCTGGCCGTGACCATGGCGTCGGTGCAGCTCTTCACGCAGTCGACGGTCGCCGCGGCTGC
>Ga0164298_10000024_pt1 | contig 96434 bp, 91 predicted proteins | sample Whisoiple_216_MG_FD_109713 | JGI IMG/M metagenome (GOLD analysis project Ga0164298, IMG submission 109713) | Unamended control soil microbial communities from upstate New York, USA - Whitman soil sample_216_MG | ecosystem: Environmental > Terrestrial > Soil > Agricultural land ...
CAGCACAAAGGCCCGGGGCCTTGGTGGCTCCCGGGCCTTGCGGCTTTGTTGCGTGGGTCAGATGTTGCTGCGTGTGCGGACGCGCGCGTTGCGGCGCTTGAGCGCGCGGCGCTCGTCCTCACTCATCCCGCCCCAGACGCCCGCGTCCTGACCGCTCTGGAGCGCCCAGGTCAGGCAGTCGGAAGCGACGGTGCAGCGATGACAAACGGATTTCGCCTGGGCAACCTGCAGAATGGCCGGACCGCTGGTTCCAACAGGGAAGAACAGCTCGGGGTCCTCGTCACGGCAGGCCGCGTTGTGGCGCCAGTCCATTTCCACTTGCTCCTCGCTTGGGCGCGTTCCGGTGCGCCTCTTGTCGTCAACCGGTCGTTTGGGGTGCTTGTGAATGCTTTCACGAACCAGCCATATGTCAAGACCTCTTCATCACCGAGTACATGAACTCACTCGAAAGCACGACGTCAGAGGCCTGCGGCTGCGAAGGGTAACATTTTGGTCACAGGTGCGTCTCGCCGTTCACCGCCGTAGATCGACTACTCGTGTGCCGGAAAGGGCTACCCGACGACGGTGATCGCATGCCTGACGGACGAAATTTCCACACAGGTCCGGGATCCGATGAGGTCACCATCGCACTGAACCCGGACCGGGGTCTCGCTCGTTATCCGCAAGGACGGGGCGTCGTCGCGGCGGAGCAGTTTCCGGCCGCGTGTCTCACCCTTTTGACTGATCGCCTGACGGAGGTGACGCACTACGGTCGGTAGGGCCAGGCTGCGCAAGGCGAACACGCCGAGCCCACGGTCGAAGCCCGTGCTCCGGTTCAGGTGGATCGCCCGGCTGCCGAGGTAGGTCCACGGGTCCGTGTTGGACACGAACACCAGGCGCAGGTCGGAAACCGGCTCCTCGCCGGGAATCTCGACGGTCAACCGCGGTTGTCCGTGCGCCGGCTTCAGGTACTGCGTCAGCGCGACCCGCAGGTACAGCAAGGGACTCGCCTTCTTGCCACGCTTACGGTCCACTTCGGCCACCACGTCGGCGTCCCAGCCGACCCCGGCGCTGAACGTGAACCACCGCGGCGCCTCGCCCGGCGCCCACGACTCGATGCGACCGAGCCCGACGCGTCTGCGGCGACCGCCCTCGATCGCGTGCAGCAGCTCGTGCGTCGCGTCCACCGGATCCCTCGGCACGCCGAGCGACCGCGCGAAGACGTTGGCCGACCCGCCGGGCACGATCCCGAGCATCGGCACCGAGCTACCCGGTCCGCTCGCGAGCAGCCCGTTGACGACCTCGTTCACCGTGCCGTCACCACCGTGCGCGACCACCAGGTCGGCGCCGTCGACCATCGCCTGCGCGGCGGCGGCCATCGCGTGGCCGCGGTAGTCGGTCTCGACGACGTCCAGCTTGACCTCGCTGGCCAGCGCGTGCGCCAGCACGTCCCGACCGGCCGCGGTCGTCGCGGTCGCCTTGGGGTTCACTACCAGCACAGCACGCACAACGGCAGCGTAGCTACGATTCGTCGAGTCTGTCCGAACTCGCGGGGAAGGCCACACAGCGTGCCAGGAGATCCCAGCACCCCGGCGACCGTCCGCGCGGCCGGCGCCATCGTCGGTCTGCAGGGGCTCGGCGGGCTCGTGTTCGCCGTCGTTCTGCTGGTCCAGCCGGGTGTCCTCCGGGCGAGTGACCGCTACGGCGAGGCCGGGTTCTTCGCGTTCCTGGCGTTCGCGGTCCTCGGTTTCGGGCTCGCGCTCGTGTACGGCAAACGCGGCGCCCGCAGTCCCGTGGTGGTCAGCCAGCTCCTGCTGCTGGGGATCGCCGGTTACGCGACGGTTCCCTCCAGCCGGCCGGAGTACGGCATCCCGGTCGCCGTGGTCGGCATTGTCGTGCTGTACCTGCTGCTCAACCCCCGTGCCAGGGACTGGGTCATGGACCAGCCCGCGGAGACGGATCCCGACTAACGGCGGGTAGTGAAGATCCCTCGAACAAGTGACCCTAGTTAGGTCCTTGTTAACCCTGCTCCGCGACTCTGTGTCGCGGTTACGAGGTGATCTGCAATGCGTCTCAGTCGTGTCGGGGCGGCTCTGGCGGGTGTGGCACTGGCGTTGTTCCTGTCACCGCAGGCCGGCGCCGACCAGGAAGGCACCGTCGGTCCGGCGATCATCGACGGCGGCAACGCGACCAACGCCCCATGGGCCGCGCGGCTGTTCGTCAACGGCCAGGAGAACTGCTCGGCGACGATCATCGCGCCGACCTGGATCCTGACCGCCCAGCACTGTGTCGCCGGCGGCGGCACGTACACCTTCCACATCGGCAGCCTGGACCAGACCCAGGGCGAGTCGGCGACGGGCGTGTCCATCCACACGCACCCGACCGCGGACCTGGCCCTGGTCGAGTTGGACCACGCCGTGAGCGCGACGTACTCGCCGCTCGGCAGCCCTGGCGCGGTCGCGTCCGGCGACACCGTCCAGGTCTACGGCTGGGGTGCGACGTGCACCGACCGGCCGGAGATCGAGTGCCAGTCACAGTTCCTGAAGGTCGCGAACGTCAGCGTCTCGTCGATCAGCTGCTCGGACTACCGCGGCGGCACGGCGGTCTGCGCCAACCGCGTGGACGGCATCACGGCCGGCGGCGACTCCGGCGGTCCGATGTTCGCGTCCGCGCCGGACGGAAGCTACGTGCAGGTGGGCGTGGCGTCCACGAGCGACCGGCAGAGTTTCACGGCGTACGGCAGCCTGACCGTGTACCGCGACTGGATCGCGAGCGTCGCTGGGGTCTGACCCTCTGGCGGGGGCAAGGGAAACGCCGCGCCCACCTCGGGCGCGGCGTTTTCCTGTTCGCTCAGGAACCCAGCTGGCGCAAGGGTTCGTCGGTGAGGCGGTAGGTCGTCCACTCGTCCATCGGGACGGCGCCGATCGACTTGTAGAACTCGATGGTCGGCGCGAGCCAGTCGAACACCACCCACTCGAGGCGGGTGTGCCCGTGCTTCACGCACTCGGCGGCCAGTGTGGACAGCAAAGCCTTGCCCAGCCCCGATCCCCGGTGCTCGGGCAGGATGAACAGGTCCTCCAGATAGATCCCGTGCGTGCCACGCCAGGTGGAGAAGTTGAGGAACCACAAGGCATATCCGACGACCGTGCCGTCCACCGTGGCCACGTGACCGAACAGCGAGGGCGAGGAGCGGAACAACGCGTCGTGCAGCTGGTCCGGCGTGAGCCGGCACTCCTGTGCCGCCTTCTCGTGCGCGGCGAGCGCGTGCACCAGCTCGACCACAATGTCCACATCGGACGGACGAACTCGGCGGATCTCATGCATTCGGGAAACCTCGTTCTGGCAGGGGAGGCACGTTGAGCCGGCGGATCTGCGGGACGCCCCGCTCGTCACCCAACTCGGACACGGCGGCCGCGTCAAGGGCAAACCGGACGCCTTCAGTGGGCGGCAGCTCGAGCCAGGTCGCGACGAGCACGCGGCCGAAGTGGCCGTGCCCGACCAGGACGACGTCGCCGTGGGCGAGGTGTTCACGCACGCGGGCGAGGACCCGGTGGGCGCGCGCCCCGACCTGCTCGGCGGTCTCGCCGTTCGGGCATGGATGCGTCCACACCGTCCAGCCGGGCACCGTCTCCCGGATCTGGGGCGTGGTGAGGCCTTCGTAGTCGCCGTAGTCCCACTCGGCGAGCTCCTCGGTCACGTCGGTGACGGTCAGTCCCGCCAGCTCGGCCGTCCGCAGTGCCCGCACCCGCGGCGAGGACATGACGACCGCGAGCGGGGTGTCCCCACGAAGCCCGGCGAGCATCGCCCCGGCCTCGGCGGCCCGCTTCTCCCCGCCCTGCGTGAGCGGGATGTCGGTACGGCCGGTGTGCTGCCCACTGAGCGACCACTCGGTCGCCCCGTGGCGGAGCAGGTACAGATGGCCAGCCATGATCCTCCTTCGAACCACGAACGGCGCCGCCCCGCACGCGGGGACGGCGCCGTGTTGACTGTACGACCTCGGCCCTGCCTCGTCTCTCAGAAGATCTTGTCGAGCTGGTCAGAAAGTGCCTCTGGTCTGCGGTTACTCGCGTGTTGAGCTGATGTCGGCAGCCATCCACGGTCACGCGAAACCGTCCTTGAGTTTCCGCTGGACGGTCCACACCCGCTTCTCCGGCCCGGACGACCTTCTATTGAGCGGCATTTTGTTTGTCTCACGGACGGACTTCCACGTTTCAACTGAGATTTGTGCTGATCTTTTGACTGTCCTGACAGATGCCCGATGTGGTGTCTTCGCCTGGCATTTGACGATCGTCAGGATGGATTTCGCGGAAGCGCACTACAGTCGCATGATTAAGGCGATCTTCGGGTATGTTTCGTTCCAGCTTGAAAGGTCTAGCTGAGGATATTCACTCCTGTCGCTGGGAGGCAGGCAGTGTCACAACATCGCCGTCGTCGCAGACGCATGACAATCGAGGGAACCTGGACCAAGGCGGGGGTATCGCGAGTGTCCTGAGTCTTGTCCTGGCTGTATTCAGTCTGGGGCCCAGTGCTTGTCAGGCCCCGAACTCTTCATCGGCGTCAGCGCCGTCCGATGCGGCCACCACGACGACAGCGCCGCCAACGAACACGACTGTTGCGCCAACCGTCACGTCACTTCCAACGTCGGAACATACTCCACCTGCGACTCATGCGACTTCGTCCTCTGTGACTTCTACGACCTCCGCGGCGGCAGCGGAGGTTGAGATACGGTCGCGCGGCGACTTGACCGTGGGCTACATCGATGGAGGGCTACAAGATCTGGATCAAAGGCCGCCGATGAATGTGTCGCACGACGGACGCGGTGATGTGTGGTTTAGCTCGTCGGGCAGGTATGGCAATACTTTGTTTGCCGTCGATGGTGCCAAGATCACGAATTGGAATGATCCATCACACCTTCCAACCTACGCCGAGTGTCAGCGTGTGTCCCAGGTAGGCGTTAAAGAGTATGCACTTCACAGTGGGGATGTGTTGTGCGTTCGCACAAATGAGTTCCGGACGGGCTTGTTGGTGGTAAAGGTGTTGAGTGAGCCGCCCAAGCAAGGCAACCTGCCCACGTTCGACATGATCGTATGGGATCCGGTGAGACGGTAACCGATCACGGCAGGTCGCCCAACAACGAGAAACGACGCCGACCGACGGAACATGTTTCCGCTGGTCAGCGCCGTTTCAGGGCTTCGAGGCTCAGCCCTGCTTGGTCTCCCAGAAAGCCCCGTGATTCAGTGACCTGCACATATGTTCGATGCATGCTGGCTGACCTGCGAGAACCGCACCCATCCGTTCGCGTTGATTCTCACTGTTACCCGCTCTGGTTTGTGCCGGAGTTGTGCCGGGTGGCAGACGGTTCCTGAACAAAAGGCGGGCCCCGGCGAGGCGACTGCAACGCCCTGCCGGGGCCCTTGATCCACTACAGAGGAGTGGACCCGTGCAAGACGAAACCATGCCCGCTGCCCGCGAGTCGAGGCAGGGGCCCGGCTGGCTCACCTGGTTGGGCCTGTTCGTGGTGGCGGTCGCTGCCGCCGTGCTGTCGTTCGCGTCGCTGCGGCACCTGGCCACCGTCTGCGGCACGTCCGAGCGGCTGGCGTGGCTGCTGCCGGTCGCGGTGGACGCGGCCGCGGTGGTCGCCACGCGCGTGTGGCTGTCCCGCCGGGTGCCGGCTGGCGCGCGTCGACAGGCTCGGCGGCTGGCGGTCGGCGCGATCGTGCTGTCGGTGGTCGGGAACGCGACCGATCACCTGCTCTCGGCGTACCGGATCGTGCCGCCTTGGCAGGCGGTGGTGGCGGTCGCCGCGGTCGCGCCGGCCGTGCTCGGCGCCGTCGCTCACCTGGTGGCGCTCGTGGTGGCACCCCACGAGGATCACGAGGTCACCGGGGTTGGTGCGCCTGGTGAGCCGCTACTCGCTTCCCCTGCCCTGCAGCTCCTGCGGGCCGCCGAGGAGCTCGTGAGGGTGGCCGAGGAGGAGGGCGCCCCGATGGGTCGGGAGACGCTGGCGGGCCACCTGGGCGTCACGCCGAACCAGGCCCGGCAGGTGCTCGCGGTCCTGAAGATCGGGCAGGCGCCGACGCTGGCGCTGAACAGACAGGCAGCGTGAGACGAGCGGCCTCCGGCTACCTGGCTGGGGGCCGCTCTCGTATCTGTCGCCGGTCGGCACGAGGGCCCACAGCTACCCCTTGAGGATCTTGCGTAGATACTCGCCGGTCCACTCGTGGTCGATCTCGCGGAGGATGTCGGCTGGCCGCTTTCCGGCGGCACGTTCGGTTCGGATGCCCTCGATGAGCGCCTCGCGCGCTTCGTCGAGGGCTTTCGTGGCTTGGCGGTAGGCGTCGGTCAGGTCGCGCAGGGTGCTGGCCATGTTGCCGATGGTGTCACAACAGAGTTGCGCAAGCAAGTTGTACAACTCAGTTGCGTACTCCAACTCTGTTGTGCAACACTGTTGGCAAGCAAGCAGACGGCCCCGGACGGTGCGGGAACACCGGCCAGGGCCTCGATCAGTCACCTGGCTTAGAGGAGACCGACCATGGCCACCACCGTACCCGCCAACGGCCGCACGAAGAAGACCACCAAGCCCGTCGACTGGGTCGCCGTCATGATGCGCGCGGCCCGCCACGGACTGCAGATCGTCGCCGTCTCGCTCGAAGACTGGCCCAACGTGATCGGCAGCGACGCGCGCATCGTCCTTGACGGCAACGTGATCTGGCTGAGCGAACGGGCCCGCACCCAAGACTTCGAGCTGGCGCTGCAGGAGGCCGACCCGCACAACCACCCGTACCTCAAGCGCCCGGACGAGGTCGTCGAGATCGGCGGTCCGACCAGCGGCCGGGCACGCGTTCTCCGGCGGGAACGTCGCACCACGACGCCCGACCTCGACGCGCTGCTCGCCGAGTAGCCCCCAGACAACGCGAAGGGCCCCGACCGAGACCGGTCGGGGCCCTTCGCTGTAGGTCAGCGTCGACGACGACGCGCACGGGCGACGGTCCTGCGCCGGACGGACGACAGGTCCAGCCGCGGCCTGATCTGAACGGTCTCACCGGTGCAGACGTTCGCCGGGAGCGCCCGCACGTGCCGCACCTCGGCGTCGTGCCGCGAGCCGGCCATCACCATCACCCGGCGGTCGCCGACTCTGGTGAAGGCCGCGGCGGTGCCGGCGAGCTGGTGCAGTTCCTCGGCGAGACGGGCCCGGTCGGCGGGGTCGTCGGCGTACGCACGCGCGAGCGCGGTCACCGTGTCCATGTCCGGCCTCGTCTCGCCGATGGCGACGCTGCGCACCTTGCCGGCGTCGGCGCCCGTGCGCGCCGCCAGGTCTGGATAGGACCATCCGCGGGTGACGTGCAGCTCGCGGACCCGCCGCACGAACGCGGACGGCGCTGCTCGCTTCCGTTCGCGCCGCTGGGCTTCGTAGAGGGCGTGAGCGTCCTTGCACTCGCGGCAGTCGCAACCCCACTTCACGCGGCGGGAGTTGGTGCCGTGCGGCGGGGGGTCACCGGGGATCGGGTAGCCGTACCGCCGGGCGACCTTCGTTCGATCGGCCCGGTCGAGCCCACCCCAGATGCCGTACGGCTCCCGACGTTCGAGCGCGCCGACCGCGCAGGCGAGCCGGACCGGACACGTCGAGCACACGATCCGGCAGGCGTACTCGGCGACCTCGCGGTCGGCTCGTGTCGGCTTGTCGAACGCGTCGGCCGCGCCTGGGTGGACCCACGACAGCTCCGGGAACTGGCGGCACCGGCCGGTTTCGTGCCAATCCGGGACCTCACGTGGCAACCTGGCCGGCTCGGCGAGTACGGCAGTCATCGCGGCACCCGCCCGTCACCGATCCACAGTGTCCGGTTGGCGGCCTGCACGTCCGGGCACGGCCACGGCCGGTAGCAGGTGAGGCATGCCTCGGCCTCGATGAACCCGCGAGCGGAGTGATGGTGTGCCCTCAGCGTGGCTTGCGCGATCTCCTCGGCGAGGGGCTGGTCGGGGCAGAGCAGCCGGAGCTTGTGCCGCACCAGGATCGGCGGCCAGCCGTGTTCGTCGAGCATGAGCTGCGCGGCGTCGAGGTACGCCCGCGGCACGCCGCGCAGCTCCAACCCAAGATCGGAAACCGTGACGGTCACCGCTGCTCGGCCTCCTTGCGGGACACGCGGGTGCACGTCTTGCGGACGGTGTCGGGGATCTTGTCCGGGTCGAACGCGAACAGGCCGCCGTTCTCCCCGCGGTAGAACTCGGTCTCCGGCGGCAACGGGGTGAACTCGCCGTCGAGGTCGCCGAGCAGTTCGTACGGCTTCTCGACGACAGTGCCGCTGTCGAGCACCGACTTGTCGGGGTTGATCGTCTCCGAACGAACACCGGACAGAACGCCGCGCAGCACCGGCAGCGGGTCGGCGCCCTGGACACGACGCAGGCCGGCCACGACGCCGAGACCGGAGATGAGCCCCCGTTGCCCCTCGCCGGCGGTCGCGAGATGCCCGTCGGACTTCGGCGGCATGAGCGGCATGTCGTGACTACCCACGCCGAGGTTCTGCGCCCGCTCGTGCCAGGCGCGGATGAGACGGTTCCGGTCGTCCATCTTGGACACGAACGCATTGGCTGCGTTTTCGACGGCACGCAGCAGCTTCGAGCACTCGCTGCCGGCCTCGCCGACGTACGCCTCGATCTCGCGCCGCAGGTCGTCGCACGCACGCAGGCGACGGGCCCTGGCGGCCCGCTCTGCGCGAGCCTCGGCACCCTTCGCGAACAGGCGCGCTAGCCGGGACTGGTTCTGCTTCTGCCCGAACTCCTCGGGGGTGGTGGTGAGGTCGGTGCCGTCCTCGATCCGGCGTTCGAGCATCTCGACCTCGGCCTCGGCTGCCTCGGCGGCGGCGAGTGCCTCGGCCACGTCCGCGTTGGTGACCGTCTCGTCGACGTCGGCGCCCACGAGGGACGCCACGAGCTCGTTCTGGGCCTTGGTGTGCTGGTTGGCGGGCATGGTGTCGTGTGCCTCCGGTGGTGTCGTGTACCGCCTGCCGGGCGGCGCGGTGGTCGGGCTGGCGGTCATCGCAGTTGCCCTGCGCGCCGCCACTCGTCTCGGCGGGACTCGTAGGCCGCCTGCAGCTCGGGGATGCGGTCGATCTCCTTCGGCCTGTCGACCATCCGGAACACCTGGCGCTGGAAGCCGCGGACGGTCGTGCTGCCACCGCGCCGGAGGTCGGTCAGCTCGTCGAGGTGCGCGGCCAGGGTGGCGTACCGGTCCCGGCGGGCCTGCAGGGTGTCGATCTCGGAGTTTTCGAGGATCGCGGTCAGTACGGCGCGGCGCGCGGACTCGTCGCCGAAGCGGTCGGCCTCGTCCAGCATGCGCGCCCGCCCGGCACGGTCCGTCTCGGCCGCCTGCGCGTAGTTGGTGCGGAAGGCGGCCATGAGCGCGGCGCGGTCGGCGTGCGTCGTGTCGTCGGGGATCGCCGGCCCGGTCGGCGCCTGTCCGGCGAGCCAGTCGTGCCGGGCCTGCCGGCGGCCCTGCAACTCGTCCCACGCGCCCTGCATGGCACCGGTGTAGGTCTCGTAGGCGGCGGCGATCTTCTCGGCCTTCCCGAGGTCGCTGATCCTCGGGTCCGTGCGGATCTTGTCCACGGTGGTCTGGTAGTCCACAGGGGCCTGTCGCGCAGCGGCGAAAGCGGGGTCCTCGTTGGGGTGCGGCAGCGCCGCCGGCTCGGTGCTGGTCGGTGTCGTCATGGTCATGCCCTCTCGACGGTCACGTACTTCGGCTTCCCGTGGCGCCCGGCCTGGGGCGGGTCCTGGCGGGCGCCGAGCCAGCCGCTGATGAGATCGAGCACGTCGGTCGGCGCCGTGCGGTTGCTGGTGCCCGTGAGCTGGCGCACCCTGCCCTGGAGGGTACGGGTGCCGAACACGCCGACCCCCAGGTGCCCGAAGGCGCGTTCGAACGCGGCGGCGAGCACCTCGCCGACCAGCTCGTCGACGTCGGGCAGGGACATCGCGGGGATGAATCCCTCGCCGGGGCGGTGGTGGACGGCGCCGTGCTGCAGGACCTCGGGGGCGTCGGCGGGGTTGCCGCCGAGGTGGCGGGAGAGTTCGCGAAGGTCGTCGGTGACCGCGGCGTACTCGGTCAGCAGCGCCGTCAGGTGCTTGACGGCCGCTGCGGCGGCCTCGTCGAGGACCTTGTTCCATCGGGTGTCGAGCGCGGCGAGCTGGTGGCAGACGTCAAGCAGCCTCGCCCGGTCCGCCTCGCGACGCGCCTCGCTGGTCTTCGCGGGGAACGCCTGCGTGCGCAGTGCGGCGAGCCGTGCCTCCTCGCGGGCGTCGCCGAGTTCCTTCGCCGAGATGGTGAGGTCGCCGGCGGCGACGCGCCGCTCCAGGTCGGCGACGTGGTCCGCAGCCTGCGTGGCCGTCCTGTCGGCCTCGACCTCGGCGGCGGTCGCCTCGGCGAGGGCAGTCTCCGCGTTGGCCCGGTGCTTCTTCGCTGTAGCGGGGTCCTGGCGGGCCGCCTTGCTGAGGTCCATCGTGCTGGTGTTGGGCATGGGTTCAGCGTCCGATGTCCGTGTCACATCGGACGCTGAACGACTGTTTCCCCTGTTCAGGCTCCGTACAGGAATTCCATCTCGTGCATGGTGTCCCGCAACTGCTGCGTCGTCGGCACGCTCTGCACGGCGTTGACGGTGATCGACCGCGACCGGTCGGAGTGGTCCACATAGGTCCCGCTGGCCATGCTGCCGGTACCCGCGTAGCCGCCGCCCGCCGCATTCCCCGCGCTAGGCCTGGTAAGGAACTCCGGACGCATACGGCGGAGCGTCTCGTCGAGGATCGCCTGCGACCGCGGATTGAACCGCTGCAACGGGATGAACGCCTCGTCAGCGACCGGGTTGTCGCCGATCACCCGCATCACCCCGGTCCGACGGAACGACTGCACTATCCCCGCGCTGGCGGCGGACATAGGCCGCATGCCGCCGTCCGCGTAGTACTCAGCGAGCGCGCCCATGGCGTGAGTCGCGCTGCCCAACAGACCAGCGCCGCCAGCTGGCGAGTTCGCCGGCGGCTTGCCGGTGGTCTGGAAGATCGTGTTCACGTAGGTGCTGATCCACTTGCCGTTGAGGGCATTCAGCTTGTTGGTGATGTCCGCGATCTTCGGCGACGCGTTGTCCACCAGCGTGACCGTCGGGTCCACATCGGGGATGCCGAACAGGCGATCCGCCATGACCCGGGCGGCGTCGGAGTTCACGCCCATCGCCGTCAGCAGCTCGTACAACCGCGCGTTCGAGGTGGTGATGACGCCGTTCAGGTCCTCGGCCGACGCACCATCCGCGCTCATGGCCGAGACCATGTCCCATCCGGACTTCACCACATCGTCGATGACACCCTGCGCGTTCTGGCCAGCCTCACTCGTGAGGTCGAACCCCGTCTTCGCGTCGTTCAGGCCTCCGGAGAACTTCTCGGCCAGCTGGTCGGCGTCCGCGAGCGCCTGGTTGTAGTCGATCTGCGCCTCGGCCGAGTCCATGAACGTGTTGGCGTACTGGCTCTGCTGAGCGATCAGCTCGTCCACCGTCTGGACGAGAGTGGTGGCCGCATTGTTGGCGCCCCACAGTTCGGATCCCCAGTCCTCCGTGGATCCCGCGGCGTTGTCGGCCGAGTCCGCGGTGTCGTCGATGAGGCCGGTCATCTCGCCGAGGCCCTGCACCATCGTGTCGGCGACGTTGACGGCGAGATCGCCGACCCAGGCGGCCGCGTCGCCGACCGCCCGCCCCATCTTGTCGAGCGCCGGGGTGGTCTCGTCGGCCGTCTTACCCGCCTGCTCCATAGCCCCGTCGAAGTCCCCGAAGGACTGCACGACTGTGTCCACATCCATGGCGTACAACGAATTCCCGAGATCCTCGGCCTTCGTGCCAAACAGATCAACCGCTGCAGTCGAACGCTGCACGGACGGCGGAAGCTCCTGCAGCCGGTTCAGGACCTGCCGCAGCACCTCCTGCGCGGGCTCCCCGCCGGCGGCGACAGCCGCCATCGACTGGCCCGCATCCATCCCGAGGGTGCGGAACCCGCGGGCCGCGTTGGACGTCGAGTCCTGCGCCACGATCGAGAACTCTTTGATCGCGTCCGCCACGACGTCAACGTTCCGCGCCCCGGCGTCGGTGGCCTGCTCGAGCAACCCGAACGCCTCAGCCCCGTCCAGCCCCATCCGCTGAAACTGCACCGAGTACTCGTCAATCGTGTCCAGCAGCTCACCGGACGCATTGAGGCCCAGTTCCGTGGCGTGCTGGATCATGTTCATGGCCTGCCCGAAGCTGCCGGCCAGCCCGGTCAGCACCATCTGCTGTGTGGAGCGGGTGACCCGGTCCACGGACTCGCCGGTGGTTTGCGCCAGGGTGAGGACGTCGCCGGTCAGGTCCGCGATGGCCTGCTCGGACGCCGAGGTGTCGATCACCTCGTTCTGGAACAGGGAGGTGATGGCTTCGCCGACCTGCTCGATCGACTCGCCGAAGTTGTCGGCATAGATGTCGCCAGCCAGCCTGCCGAGCCGCCCGGCCGCCTCGGTGGCTTGCCCCGTTTGCGCGGCGATCATCCCGCCGACCCGGCGTTCCTCGAAGGCGCGCTGAATGCCCTCGACGACGAACGCGCCGACCGCGAGCCCTGCGCCGACAAGGCCACCTTTTCCAGACGTCAAGTCGCCGGCGAGTGAGCCGAGGAGCCCGCTGCCTGAGCCGGCGATCTCCCGGAACGCGTCGAGGATGCCGCCGGCTATGCCTTCACCGGACTTCTTGGCCTCGACTGGGAGTTCGGCGAGATGCTTCCCGATGCCCTGGCGCATCGACTTCGCGGCCTTCTCCGACCGGTCAGCGGCCTGCTCGAACGGTTTCGAGTCCCCGTCGATCTTCGCCGTATCGCCGCTGAGCTTCTTGAGCAGCTTGGCGTGGGTGGCCTCGACTTTTTGGGTCGTGGCGAAGTACTCCGACGCGTCCGCGCCGATCATGGCCATCAGCTGACCAACCATTAGAGCCATGCCCTGACGATCAAGCCGGGGTGTCACGTGCCTGCGGTGAATCTGCAGGTCAGAGGTCAGCTCAGGGCATTGTTGATGGTGCTGGCGATGTGATCGAGGTAGCGGTCGGCGTTCTCGCGCAGTGGGTCGCCGAGGAAGCGGGCCTTGCGGCCATCCTGGTGCCGCAACGTCGGGTCCTCGTGCTGCCGGGCCGCGTACGGGGTGTCGTACCCTACGGCGCCATTCGCGCCGGTAGCCGTGGCCTCGACCGCGGCCAAGCCGCTGTTGGACAGGTCTCCCTGGTCGTACGGGATCTCGTCGCGGGACACGCTGAGCAGGTCGTCGCACGCCTCGTGCACGCCCTGCACCATGGCGGCCCTGATGGCTTGCTCAGCCTGCGCGAGCACCTTGCCGAAGTCCTGCATGCGGTTCAGTGTCGCGTGGACCTGTCACGGCCCGTTCAGACGGCGATGCCTGCCCACTTCGCGAACCCTGCGAGAGAGTCGGTAGCGCGCCGGTCTGCGTCTGCGATCGCGAGAACGGTCTCGCGCACCGCGGGGTGGTGGCGGGTGTTGAACGGTGCCGTACGGCGCGCGAGGTTCAGTTCGGCGAGACACCGCTCGCGGTCACCATGCAGGAACCAGGCGCGGGCCTGGTCGATGTGGTGATGTCCAATCCGCTCCGGGCGGCTGGTGTCGGTGAGCTGGATCTCGGCGCCGCGGCGCACGGCCTCCGAGCCGTCCAGCGCCTCGACGGGGAGCGCGCACCAGTGGACGTCGACGTTCAACCGTGAGCCGTCGATCCCGCGGTACGTGGCCGGTACAGCGGGTGCACGGCGGGCCTCGGCGAGGCGCTCGTCGGCGCGGTCGAGGTTTCCAGCGCGGGCGTGCAGTATCGCGGCCCGGAGGTGCACCTGCGTGGCGACCTGTGACGGCACGGCGAGGTGTTCGTCGACACGCGACAACACACGCAGGCCGTCCGCGTAGTCACCGTGAGAGAGGTAGCTGGACGACCGGTGGAACGCCGAGATCGCCACCCGGAGAGGGTCGCCAGTGGTTGGGGCGAGCTGGATGTGCCGCTCGGACGCAACGGCGGCAAGATCCATCTGCCGGTAGCGGCCGGCTACGGTAGCGGCGAGCCGGTACGCGTCGTGAAGTGCTGCGCGGGCGGACTCGCCGTCGTAGCCGGACCGGTCTGCCAGCGGATACAGGTGGTGCAGCAGTACCGCGAGGTCGTCGGCGGCTGCCGTGTACTTGGTGCCCGCGACCTGTCGGGCGATGAGGTCGAGGCGCTGATTGATCGCGTCGAGGGTTAGTGGCTCGCCCTCGGGTCGAGGGTCGTCCCACGCGTCGATCGCGACCCGTAACCCGGTGAGGAGGACCCCAGGATCCTCCTCGGCCATGGACCGTTCCCCGACTCCGTATAGCTGCGCGGCAGTCACGCCGAGAGCGCGGGCAGCGGCAGCCACGAATGCCGCGCTCGGCGGGATGGCACCCTGCTCGACCTGCTTTACCGTCGACGTGGAGAAGTGAGCGGCGGCGGCAAGCTGCGGCTGCGTGATCCCGCGCAGCTTGCGCAGGGATGCGACGCGGTCGCCGACGCGGTCGCGGTCAAAGTGCTTCTCCATATGTCCAGAGTGCCATGTACCCGATCGGGTGTCGCCTCTCTACCCCTGACCTGCGTGTTGTCCCTTTGTTGTTCGTTCAGACGCGCACGTGCACTTAGCGTTTGGCCGTGTGCGGACGGTAGGAATCGGGAGCAGGTTGGAGATGAGCGCTGCCAAGGATGAGCATGCGGCGGCGTTGGAACCGCCGTGTCCCGGCATGAACCTGGTGATGGTGGACGGCCAGCCCGACTGGTTCGATCCGGAAAGCTCAGTATGGATCCAGTCCGGCGACACCTGGCACAGCTTCGACTGGTTCCCGGGCTGCGAGGTGTGGACCTCCGGCGACGGGAGTATCGAGGTCACCGAACGCCAGGAAGAGGACTGACATGTCGAGTTCCGGATCTGGTGACTTCGACCTCGGGGCCTTGTCGGCCGAGGACCAAGAGCGGGTGCGCCGCGAATTTGAGCAGCTCAGTGGAAGCGTCCGAGAGTTCACCGACCGCGATGTTGCCCCGGGCGACTCGGGTACGCCGACGAGCAACTAGGACGGCCAGTGTGCCCTTCGCTGCCCGGACTGCTTGGTCAGCACGGCTCCGCTGTGAATCCCTTCAGGGGATCCGCAAAAAAGGCCGTAACGGACACATCCGGAGAGCGAACCATCACAGGTAGACCACTGCACTGAGGGGACACCATGAACGAGATCGACACTGACCGCCCACTGCTGCCCTGGCACCACCTCTTGGTGGGGGTCGTCGTCGGCCTTGCGCTGGCGGCGCTGATCATCGGGCTGGACACCGGATTCCAGATGTAGCCGAGTCCTTCCCCGTGGCGCGGCAGTTCCGCGCGTTCTGCCCGCGGAGTCCGGGCCTCCTACCTCCGTACGCCCGGTGCAGTAGCCGGGCCCGTTGCCTGCGTCGGCAACGGTCGCAGACAGGTGTCACGATGCGCTCGGCTCGACGACGACGAGAAGGGGCGGACTACTGTTCCGACCCCTGGCGGTCCCCAACTTGTCGCGATCATCAACGAGCCTGGTCTCTACTCGCTCATCCTTCGCAGTCGGAAGCCGGAGGCGAAGGCGTTCAAGCGGTGGATCACCCACGAGGTGCTGGCCGACGATCGTCGCGTACTCAGCTACAAAAGACCCATTCTGTAGCCGAGTGCGCTCATGGCTGGCGCGTTTCGTGCTGGTCAGCACGGCTCACCGACACCGGGAAGCTTCGGCAGGCCGTCGAGCCCTGCGGCGCGCAGTAGCCGGTCCGTGCGCGCCATGACCGCAGGCAACTCGGTCTCCATCGACGCCATGTAGTCCCGGCCGTCCCGCCGACGCCACTGCCGCATCGAGTCGCCAGCCAGATGCCGCAGCTCGACCCTGACCGCCTTCTGCTCACGAGCGGTTGGCGCCAGCGCGCGGGACAACAGGACCACCGTCAACGCCTCAGGCCGCCGCAACCCGCGTTCGAGGTAGCTCACGAACTTCTGGGTCCGCCCGGTCCGTTCGGCGAGCTGAGCCTGCGTCAGACCGGCCTGGCGGCGTCGCTCACGCAGACGACGGCCGAACCCGTCCGCGAGAAACCGCTGCTCGATCGGGCCGGGCGTCCCCGCATGGGAACCATCGTTGACCTGGGCGCGCAATACGAACGTACGACGTACGGCGTTCGGTTGGTCGGTCATTTCGACCTGCCGAGGAGATCATCGAGTTCCATCTCGATCGCCTGGTGGAGCACCAGTGGTGAGATGGCGTTCAAGTCGCGCATGGTCTGATCGAACACGGAAGCGGGCAACTCGCCCCGTTCGAGTGCGTCCCCCTTGAGTTTGAGCAATTCGGTTCTGGCCTGCAGCAGGACCAGTTCGACCTGCAGGTCGGCCAGGGACATGGCCTGCACGGCGGAGAGGGACGCTTCGCGCTGCTTGGCGATGGTGGCGTGAAGGGCGAGCAGTTCGGCTTCTTCGTTCAGGTCGGTCATGGTGCTGTTCCTCTCTGGTGGTGCTGGGTGATGGGGTTGTCTCGTGGGCTGTCCCCTGTCCCCTCCCTAGGTGGAGAGAGGGAGGGGACAGGGGCCGGTGGTGCCGGGGGGACAGATGAGGGCTGATGTGGGGACAGGGTTGAGCTGCGGTTTTGGGCTTGTGGAGACAGTTGGGGACAGGTGTGGGGACAGGTTGCGACACGAATGGGACGGGGACAGGCAAATAGGCATGAATCGGACATTATTGGTGAGCGCGCTTGAGCGACCGGACGACCGCGGCGACGGCCTCACTCTTGCCGGGAAGGGTGATGCCCTTGCGTCTGGCCCAGTCCTTCACCGCGTCCCGGCCGAGCCCCTTCGGAATGCCCGAGTCGATGAGCACGTTTACGTAGCTCTGGACGTCTTGGTTGCGCCGCTGGACGGTGCTGGGGTCGGTGAGTTCATGGCGGGTGCCGCCAGGCAGCCACGCCCCGGTGGGGCCTTTGCGTCCGCGGCGGGTGATGTTGAGCACGTCGGCGCCGAGTCCGGTGCGGGTGTGGGTGCGTCGCAACCGAATCTGGGTCGCGACGGTCTCGACGTCACCCTCACGTGTGGTGGATTCGTCGGTACGGGTCATCTCCCAGACGTGGTCGACGTCCTGGGACTTCGCGGAGCTGCCCCGGCTGCCGCGGTCGGCGTCTTTGCCAGTGTGGTCAAGGCGGACGCACGCGGTGCGGCGGGCCTTCAGCGGGGCGTGGATCCGGCCGTAGAACTGGAGCCAGGTGTCGGAGTCATTCTCCTTGCCGTTGATGAACCGTGAGACGGTGTCGAAGATGACGACATCGGGGTTGGTGTCCTCGACGATCGTCATGAGTTCGGCAGCGGCGACGAGGGTGGCGTCGAGGCCGCCGGCGAACTTGGGGAACATGCGGTAGTCGAAGCCGTGGGCAAGTTCGTCGGGTGTGGCGCCGAGGGCTTGCATGCGGGTGACGATGTCGCGGAGCCCGTTCTCGCGGTCGAAGTACAGGACGCGCAGTGGGTCGCGGCGGTCGTCGCCTAGGAACGAGCGGCCGGTGACGCAGCGCCACAGCCAGTCGTGGGCGAACAGGGACTTGCCGACCTTGCCGTCACCGACGAGGGCGACCTGTTGGCCGCGTTCAAGGAACTTGCCGGGGAGAAAATCGATCTGGGAGAAGTCGGTGGCGAACGCTTCCCGCCAGTCGAGTCGCGGGAACCGGTCGGCCTGCGCGGTGTCTGACGTTGGGGTGCCCTGCGCGCGCCCGAGTTCGGCGAGTTCCTCGACGGTCCACCCGTCGTCCGTCTCGTCCGGTGGCGGGACGTCCGCGTACGGGTCGTCGACGACCGTCAGGTGTGGCGTGTGGACGGTGCCGTCGCGGTCGACCCACTGTTCGGTGTCGGGGTGTTCGGTGCCGTAGCTGATCATGCGGGCAGCCCCCAGGACTCGCGGGCGTCGCGGCGGATCTGCTCGGGTGTCCGGGCGGCGTGGCTGTAGGTGTTGCGGCGCGCTTCGAGTTGGGCGAAGCGGTTGGGGATGATGGCGTCCAGGTTGGACGCGACGAGCTGTGGGCGGATCTCGGCGAGCTTGCGCAGGGCGAGCGCCTCGACGAGGTGTCCGAGGGCGCGCCAGCCGGCCGTGTCGGGTGCCGGGGCGTCGCCAGACAGGATCATCCAGAGCAGTGCGGACTCGTCGCACTCGCAGGGGGTGAGCGCGTCGGGTGCGCCGTTGTGGTCAGTCACCGTGCTCGCTCCTGTCCGCGCGTTGGAGCAGCGCGACGAGCTGGCCCCGCTGGACGACGCTGAGCCGTGAGGCGACCCGGCAGAGGGCCTCGAACAGGTCGCGGGTGACGGGCTGGCCGCCGGGCGCGAGGTTGGCGAGCCGCTGCCGGTGCCGGGTGGGCATGGCGGCGTTGCGGCGGGCATCGAGCTCAGCGCGGTCGGCAGAGACACCTTCGTCGTAGCGTGGTTTCTGGTCGTCGTGCCAGTGTGTGGTGTTCCTTGGAGGGCGTCCCGCGTGAGCGGGGCGTCCTCTTTCCTTTCCTGCCACAGGTCTTTGCTCCGTACCCGGCGATTGGGGAGGGGATCGTCGGGCTGGTCGGCCGCTGGGTTTTGAAGTGGTCGGCGGCGTGTTCTGTTGGGGGTTGCCGCTGGCCGGGCGGCTGGGTCTTTCTTGGTGGTGGTTGGTGGTGAGAGCTGGTCTCGGGCGCTGGGATCTCGTCTCTGGTCAGGCCGCTGACACGCGGGTTTCGAGCCAGGCGTCAACGTCGGACAGGCGGTAGCGGACGTGGCGGCCGACCTTGTGGAAGCGCGGGCCGCCGCCCTTGGACTGCCAGGCATAGACCGTCCTAAGCGGGACGTCCAAGTACTCGGCCAACCCGGGAGGGCGGAGAAACTGCCGCTCAGCGGATTTTGATGCGGTAGGCATGTCGGAACCATCGCACGGCCGATGACCAACGTCAAGTGGTTGTGCAGTAACTACCGCATTCGTGCAGTGGTTTTGACGAACCTGCGGCAACAATGCAAGGATGACCGGGTGCATTTCCAACCGGAAGAGAACGAGGATGCCGGAGTCACCGAGATCGTTCCCGGTGTGCAGCTCTGGAACGAGGTGCTGGTGCATGCCTGGGACTACCACGGGATGGACGTGGACGTCCTGGTACGCCTGGCTGATGACCGCCTGACCGCAGACGTGGTGACCGTTCGCCGACGCGACGGCGGTGATCCCGTGACGGCGGACGCGCTCCGGTCGATCGCGGTCACGCAGTTCATTCGGCGGTCGCTCGAAGCGCACGCGCGGGCGGGCGGCGACCCGTTCGTCACGTTGACCGGTGAGCCTCGCGTCGCGTTCGACTTCCTCGCGGAGAAGGACCGCGACCGGATGGTCGAGGCCGGGCCGGTGACCGAAACGCTGCGCATGGTCGCTGCCCTGTACCGGATCGCGCTAGCGATCGGGGACCGGCCGACGAAGACCGTCACCGAGGTGTTCCAAGTACCGCGCTACACCGCTGACAGGTGGGTTGCGAAGGCACGCGAGCGAGGGTTCCTCGGGCCTGCTGAGGGTCCCGGCAAGGCAGGAGCGTGATCACGTGGCTGTCGACGATCTGTGGTACTTGCGTAAGAAGGACGCGGAAGGCAATCGGCTGCCCTCCAAGCGGCACGGCCGAGGGAAGCGCTGGCGCGTCCGGTGGGTCGACCCAGAGACCGGCAAGAAGCGCGAGGAGCTGTTCACCAAGAAGTCGGACGCCGACCGCCATGACGCGAACACCCACGCAGACATCAGCCGCGGGCAGTACATCGACCCGCGCGCGGGTCGGGTCACGCTGCGCGAGTACGCCGTGGGTTGGGAAGCGAACCAGGTTGCTGGCGAGACGCAGGCGCGGATCATCGACAACGCGTTACGCCTGCACATCCTGCCCGAACTGGGCGACCGCCGGATTTCCGCCATCCGACGCGGCGACGTGCAGGCGTTGATCAAAGGGCTGTCGGAGAAGCTGGCGCCCGGCACCACACGTAACGTCTACGAGGTGCTTGGCCGGCTGATGCTGGCGGCCGTCGACGACAAGCTGATCTCGGCGACGCCGTGCCAGCGGATCACCCTGCCGCCCATGGCCGATGTCGAGGTCGTGCCGCCGACTGTCGAGCGCGTGCGGGAACTCGCGACGGCAATCCCCGATCGGTACCGCGCCGCGATCATCATGCTGGCCGGTTCCGGTCTGCGGATCGGCGAACTGCTCGGCTTACGTGTGTCCGATGTGGACTTCCTGCGTCGATCGGTGCGGGTCGAGCGGCAGCGTCTCCAGAACGGCAAGATCACGCCGCCGAAGACGGCGAAGTCCACGAGGACGGTGCCGCTCGGTCGAGTGGTTGTCGACGCCTTGGCGGCGCACCTGGCCGCATACCCGTCGGGGGAGTGGCTGTTCACTGATGACTTCGGACGGCCGATCACGTACACCTGGTGGAAGCGGGCATGGGCGGCGGCGTTTGACGAGTTGCAGAAGCTCGAGACTGCGGCGGCGGAGAAGGCGCGGCGGAAGCCTGCGGAGGTCGAGCGGGCGACGACACATGACCTCAGGCACTTCTACGCTTCAGCGCTGATCGCTGGCGGCGCGACGGTGAAGCAGGTTCAGACGGTGTTGGGCCACTCGTCGGCAGTGATCACGTTGCGGGTGTACTCGCACTTATGGCCCGGCGACGAGGACCGCACCAGATCCATTGTGGACACCGTTTTGGCGTCTCTCGCGGGCATCGATTCTGGCGCGGTTTGTGCCGAATCTGTGCCGGGTGATCTTGATGCGGCCCCCGTCGCTGGTCAGGGCGGGGGAGCTGACCCTCAGCCCTGCTTGGTCTCCCAGAAGATCTTGTCGATCTCGGCGATGTAGTCGAGGAGCTCCTGGCCCTTGGCGGGGTCCATGGAGCCCTTGGTGCCGGAGGCGCCGGCGGCCTTGGTCGCCTTGTTGACCAGTTCGTGCAGGTTCGGGTACTTCTCGAAGTGGGGTGGCTTGAAGTAGTCGGTCCACAGGACCCACAGGTGATGCTTCACCAGCTCGCTCCGCTGCTCCGCGATGAGGATCGCGCGCGTACGGAACTCGGGGTCCTCGTTGTCCTGGTACTTCTGCTGGATGGCCTTCACCGACTCGGCCTCGATGCGGGCCTGCGCCGGGTCGTACACGCCGCACGGAAGGTCGCAGTGTGCGGTGGCCTCCAGGCGTGGGCCGAGAATGCGCGACAGGAGTCGCATCTTTCCTCCTGATCAGGGTTGACGCTCCGACGGTTCGGACACTACTCCCGGCATCATGGGCGGACACGGCGGAGGTGATCGATTGAACCCACTGGGGCGGCTGCCCTACCGGCGGATCCTCGTGCGCGGGCCCTCCATGGCGCCCACGCTCAAGGACGGTGACGTCGTGTTAGCGCGGAACCGAAAACAGCCACGGACGGGTGATGTGGTGGTGGTCACGTGGGTGACGCGGCCCGGTCAGTTGTCGATCAAGCGTGTCACCGCGGGCAACGGGCGGGGCTGGCACGTCGAGGGGGACAACCCGGCCGCCTCCACCGACTCACGTGACCTCGGGCCGGCCGAGGTCCACGGCGTCGTCGTGGCCCGGCTCTGGCCTCACCCGAGACTTCTCAGCTCCCGGTAGCGCGCCTGGCAGTCCGCGTACGACGGCAGGAGACCCGACGACTCCGCCTCGGCCAGCGTCGGCGCGGCCTCGTCCTTCGGGGACATGAGCAGCTCCAGGTCCGGCCACGACAGCGCCAGCGCGGGGTCCGTCGGCCGCAGCCCGTGCTCGGCGGACGGGTTGTACGGCGTCGAGCACAGGTACGAGATCACCGTGTCGTCCTCGAGCGCGACGAAGCCGTGCCCGACGCCCTCCGGCACGTACACCGCGCGGAAGTCCACCGGGTCCAGCCGCACCGCGTCCCACGTCCCGAACGTCGGCGAGCCGACCCGGATGTCCACCACCACGTCCAGCAGCGCGCCTGCCGGGCAGTACACGTACTTCGCCTGTCCCGGCGGCACGTCCGCGAAGTGCAGCCCCCGCAGGCTCCCACGCCGCGACCGCGAGTGGTTCGTCTGCGCCGTGCGCAGTGGATGGCCGACCGCCTTCACGAAGGTGGCCTCCTGGTACGGCGACACGAACACCCCACGCTCGTCGGGAAAGGTCCGAGGGGTGAACTCGAAAACGCCTGGGACAGCAAGCTCCCGCACATCCATAGCGACGGAGGGTACGCGACGCCCGACCACGCCTGTGTCTACACTGTGGGATACCGCAGCGTCCGCGGTCGCTCGCCCTAACAAAGTGGCGTGGTGGCTGACGTGCCCGGCAAGGTCCCCAACATCGGTGGCACCCAATCGATGTACGACCACGCCGCGAGAGAGCGGAGCCAACCTTCAATGCCACGAGGCTCCCGCATCTGCCCGCAGGAGGGACGCAATGACAACCGTGAACGACCCGCTGGCCCCCGAACTGAACACTCCCATCACCGACGATGAGATCTTCCGTGCCCACGAGGGCGGCAAGCTGGACGTCTCGGTACCGCGCGCCATCACCGACTCGCGTGCGCTGTCCATCGCCTACACGCCCGGCGTGGCCAAGGTGAGCAGCGCGATCGCCGAGAACGCGGAGCTGGCGAAGAAGTACACCTGGACCAGCCGCCTCGTCGCCGTCGTCAGCGACGGGACCGCGGTGCTCGGCCTCGGCGACATCGGCCCCCGGGCCGCGCTGCCGGTCATGGAGGGCAAGTCCGCGCTGTTCAAGACGTTCGGCGGCCTCAACTCCATCCCGCTGGTGCTGGACACCACCGACGTGGACGAGATCGTCGAGACCCTGGTCCGCCTGCGCCCGTCGTTCGGCGCGGTGAACCTCGAGGACATCTCCGCGCCGCGCTGCTTCGAGCTGGAGAAGCGCGTGATCGAGGCCCTGGACTGCCCGGTCATGCACGACGACCAGCACGGCACCGCGATCATCCTGCTCGCCGCGATCAAGGGCGCCAACGCGGTCCTCGACAAGCCGATCTCCGACCAGCGGATCGTCATCGCCGGCGCGGGTGCGTCGGGCGTGGCCTGCGCGAACATCCTCGCCTCGGCCGGCGCCGGCGACCTGACGGTGGTCGACTCGCGCGGCATCCTCCACGAGGGCCGCGACGGCATGAACCCGTGGAAGGCCGAGCTTGCCGGCCGCACCAACGAGGCCGGACTGCGCGGCGGGCTCGCCGAGGCGCTGCGTGGTGCGGACGTGTTCGTCGGCCTGTCCGGCTCGACGGTCCCCGAAGAGCTGATCGCGTCGATGGCCAGTGGCTCGGTCGTGTTCGCGCTGTCGAACCCGACGCCGGAAATTCACCCGAACGTGGCACGTAAGCATGCCGCGATCGTGGCGACCGGTCGTAGCGACTTCCCGAACCAGATCAACAACTCGCTGGCGTTCCCGGGCGTCTTCCGCGGCGCACTGGACGCGGGCGCGCGGAGGATCACCGAGCGCATGAAGCTCGCCGCCGCCGAGGCCATCTTCGCGGTGGCCGAGGAGGACCTGTCGGCGGACTACATCGTGCCGAGCGCCGTCGACCCGAGGGTCGCGCCGGAAGTCGCCGCGGCTGTGGCTGAGGCGGCGAAAGAAGACGGGGTAGCCTAAGGCACCTGCGGGAAGATCGGCGCTGCGCCCGACCTGCCGGCCCGCAGGCGAGAGGATGCGTGGTGGCCGAGCATGTCTTGCGTGCCGGCCGGCTCTTCAGCAAGCAGCCGACTGGCGATTCCGTGCTGCCCAACGGCAAGGATCCGCTGGTCGACAGGGTCGCCGATACACCAGTGCGTGCACTGGAGCTGCTCGCCGGGGTGGAGAAGATCGCCGAGATCGGGATCTGGGGCGTCGACCTCGAGGCCGGCACGGCGTACTTCTCCGAGGGCCTGCGCAAGATGTGCGACATCCCGCCGAAGTGCACCGTCAGCGAGGCCATCCGCATGGTCTTCTCGGACGACCAGACGCTCCTCGGGGTCTTCAACGCCCGGCTGATCGCCGGCGAGGACCCGCTGCCGACCGAGGTCGAGGTCCGCAACCCGGCCGGCGACCGCATCTACCAGGTGCGGGCCCGGCCCGAGTTCGACGACGCCGGCGCCATCGTGCGCGCGACCGGCACGGTCCAGGACGTGACCCGGCACCGGGCCGCCGAGCAGCGGGCGAGCCAGGACCGCCGGCTGTTCGGCGACGCCCAGCGGGTCGCGCGCATGGGCACCTGGGAGTGGAACACCGAGAGCGGTGACTGCATCTGGTCCTCGATGCTCTACGAGCTGTTCGGCGTCGAGCCCGGAACCCCGATCACCTACACGGATTACCTCAGCCTGGTGCACCCCGATGACCGAGGGTGGGTGGACCAGCGCTGGCGGGACCTCGCGCAGACGGGCCGGCCGGTCGAGTGCGAGCACCGGGCAGTGCTGCCGGACGGCACGCGCAAGGTGTTCCGCTGCCGAGGTGCCGCACTCGACACCGACCACGGCGGCCCGGTCATGATCGGCACCGCGCAGGACGTCACCGAGCAGCGCTCCACCGAGACCCGCATGATGCGCTCGTCGCAGCGCTTCTCCGACCTGGTCGCGATCGCGCCGGTCGGCATCGGGCTGTTCGACGAGGCCGAGCGCCTGGTCGACGCGAACGACGCGCTGTGCCGCCTGCTCCAGTTGGACCTGGACCGTCTGCGGGGCATGGCGGCCGCCGACCTCACGCACCCGAGCGACCGTGCCCAGTCCCTGCTCGCCGGCGCGTCGTCCCGGCAGAACTGCGACACCCGCGCCGGCCAGCGTGTGCTGGTCACGGCGTCCGGCAAGGCCGTCTACTGCGAGCTGAACGTGACGGTGTCGGTCGCCGACGACGGCCAGCGGTTCTGGCTCGTGGTGTTCTCCGACGTGACCGAGCGTCGCCGGGCCGCGGAACGCCTGCGCTACCAGGCGACCCACGACGAGCTGACCGGCCTGCCGGGCCGGGCCGCGGTGAACGACCTGCTCAACCAGCTGCTCGGCCGCCCGGACGCCGACCATGTGGCGCTGCTGTTCTGCGACGTCGACAACTTCAAGCGGGTCAACGACTCCCTCGGCCACGACGTCGGCGACGAGCTGATCATCGCCCTGGCGCGCCGGCTCGAGCGCGGTCTGCCGCCGTCGTGCTCGGCCGGCCGGATGTCCGGCGACGAGTACGTGGTGATCTGTTCGGACGTCTCGGAGGTCGGCGGCGTCGAGGCGCTGGCCAACCGGGTCGCGCAGCTCCTGCGTGCCGCGGTCCCGGTTCGCGGCCAGCTGCTGCGGGTGTCGGCGACGATCGGCGCGGCGACCCCGACCGGCCCGGAGACGACGGCCGCCGACCTGCTGCGCTTCGCCGACGCCGCGATGTTCAGTGCCAAGCGGCAGGGCACGGGCCGCGTGCAGCTCGCGAGCAAGGCGCTGATCGCGTCGGCGGACAGCCAGATGATGCTGGAGGGCCAGCTCCGCGACGCGATCGCGAACGACGGCCTGGTGCTGCACTACCAGCCGGTGGTCGCCGCGGACGGGACCGTGCTGAAGGCGGAGGCGCTGGTCCGCTGGCCGCACCCGGAACGCGGCATGCTGGCGCCCAGCGAGTTCCTGCCGGTGGCCGAACAGGGCGACCTGCTGCGCGACCTGGACCGCTGGGTCCTGCGTACCGCACTGACCGAGGCGGCGAGATGGCCGATGATGGCCGGCGGCGTCCTCGGTGGGAGCGTCGGCGTGGCGGTGAACCTGGCCGGCCTGGTCCCGAGCGACCCGGAGTTCACCGAGATCGTGTCGGCGGCCATCGCGGAGACGGGCATCGACTGGGACCGCGTGGTGCTGGAGCTGGTCGAGACCAGCTTCATCGACCTGCCGTCCCGCACCCGCAAGGCCATGGAGGCCCTGACCGAACGCGGCATCCGCTTCGCGGTGGACGACTTCGGCACCGGCTACTCGTCCCTGGCGCGGCTGAAGGAGCTGCCGGCGCAGATCATCAAGATCGACCGCGCCTTCGTGAACGGGGTGGCCACGGAGGCGTCCGACTTCGCGGTCGCGCGGGCCCTGGTGGACATGGCTCGCGCCATGGGCCGCACCTGCGTGGCGGAGGGCGTGGAGACGGAGTCCCAGTTCCACGTGCTCCGCAGCTTCGGCGTGGAGGCCTACCAGGGCTGGCTGCTGTCGAAGGCGTTGCCGGCCAAGGAGTTCCGCGAACTGCTCCGACTCGGCCCGATCCACATCCCGCGCGGTTCCTAGACCCGTGCGCTCCGCTGGATGTGTGCCGGCAGGGTGGTCCACCAGGAGGCGGCGCTGCGTAGCCGGTCCGGCAGGGTGGGATCGGCGGCCACCTCGCGGAGCAGTTCGAGCCGGCCGCCCATCCCCAGCGAGTAGATGACCCGGTCGAGAATGGCGAGCTCGACGCCGGCGCGGGTCCGGCGCCAGCGCTGCCGCGCCGACGACAACGCCGCCGTCCAGTAGCCCGCGCTGCTCGCACCCCCGACATGGCCGAGCGCGGACGCGGCGGTCTCGCGGACCGGCCCGGGCACCCCGGGCGCGACGACCAACCGTTCGATGTGCCCGCGTTCCTGTGGACCGCCGAGAATTCGCAGTGCCTCCAACAGGGTCACCGCCGACCGCGCGGTCGGCCGCACGCCACGCAGCTCCCGGCCCAGCGTGTGGCCCAGCGGCGCGTGATAGGGCGTGCTGTACAACAGGAAGGCCGAATAGAGCCGGACGTCGAAATTCGGGTCGAACATCAGCTCGTCGACCAGGTGCGGCAGGATCTGGTCGTTGAACGTGCGGTCCGAATCGACGTCGGCGACCGTCGCGTGACACAGCCTTTCGACCGTTCGGGACTCGGTCGAGGAGTGTTCGAGTTTCTCCACGGCCATGTTCCATATCCGGGAGTTGACCCGTTGCCGCATTTCCACCGGAATCAGCTTGAGCAGGGTGGCGGCGAGGGAGAGCCGTGCCCCGCTTCGCCCTTCCGCGAGAATGTCCACGATGACGGGCACGAGTTTGCGGAGCTGGGCGGCGGAGAAGTGCCCGTACCGCAGTTTCCGCACGCTGGCCAGCAGCGCCCCGTAGAACGTCCGGTCGGTCGTCGGGTCCGTCAGATGCCTGATGACGTGCGCGTTCGCCGAGTCGTGGATGCTGGCCTCGAACACCGACACCATGCCGACCATGCTCTGCACCGACCGGTCCGCGGCCGCCGCGGCGACGGTCGAGATGGCGGCGTGCTGGCCGGCGGGGTGCGCGATGAGCCGGTTGAACGCCTCGGCGCGGCGCATCCACAGCACGCCGTCGGCGATGCTCGTCTCGTACAGCAGGCGCTCGGACAGGTCCGTCCAGATCCGCCGCGGGCTGAGGACTAGGTTCGGGTGGCACGCCAGCAGGTCGGTCAGGTCGTCCCAGTCCTGGGCGGTCATGACGTCGCCGCCGCACGCCCGGTCGACCAGCTCCTCCGTCCGCCGTTCCGGCTCGGGGGTCTTCGGGCGCGTGAGCAGCGGCGCCGCCTCCGCGGAGGCGGACATGTAACGCGAGACCGTGTCGATCACCGAGACCATGGCGTGCGGCGGCAGGCCGAGCACCTCCTCGTACCGGCGCACCGCCCGGTACGGGACGGCGGACAGTCCGGTCTCCCAGCGGGAGAACGTGGCCACCGTCGCCCTGAGCCCGCCGCGAACCCAGTCGGCGGCGAAATTCCGCAACCGGGCATAACGGGGCTGAGTGCCGTGTATCCGGTTGACCCGTAACAACCAGCCGAGCCGCTGGCGGCGTTTGACGGCCCGGCGAACATCTCCCACGGTCTCCGTGTACCACAGAATCCGCGAAGGTCTCCGACTCGTTGCCGGGTGGATTTCTCCCGCAACAAAGCCCGTCGATCTTGCCGGCGAAACCTATTTTTCTCTGTATCAGCAGGTAGGTCCCCGGAGATTCGATCATTGTCGGTGGTGAGACTCATGGAATCATTTTGATTACGCCGGTACGGGCCAGGAGGTCCGGGGGTCGACGGCGCCGTCCGCCACCTGGGCCGCGAGCCAGGTGAGGTCGTCGGTCGGCTCGCGATGAGCGAGGAGTGGGGAACCGACGAAGGTCTGGTCCGGGCGAGGAGGTGACTCGGGGGCCTCGCCCGGACCAGGCCGCCGGTCGGCGAGGACTGCTCGTACGGCCGTACTGCCACTGAGTGGCGGAAGCTGTCGAGCGGCTTTCGCGCTCTGGGGTAAGGTGCGCCCTGTGAGCACCGCCCGGCCGCCGCTGCGTGAGCGCAAGAAACAACGCACGCGTGCGGCGCTGATCGACACGGCCCTCGACCTGTTCACCAGGCAGGGCTTCGCGAACACGACGCTCGACGAGCTGTGTGACGCGGTCGAGGTGTCCAAGCGCACGTTCTTCCGCAACTTCACGAGCAAGGAAGACGTCGCGATGGCGCCGGCCCGGGACCTGTGGGCGGCCTTCCTGAGCGAGCTGCGCGTCCGCGAGCCGGACGGCCGCCCGCTGGCCGAGTCCATCATGGACACTCTGCTCGCCGCGGTGGCGGCGATGCCGGCATACGGGTGGGCGGATCGCCTGGCGCTGAGCCTGAACCTGACCGCGGTGACGTCGTCGATGAACGCCAACGGCCTGGGCCTGCGCGACCGCACGATCCGCGAGTCGCTCGAGATCCTGGGTGACCGGCTGGTCCTGCCGGACGACGTGCGCCCGCGCCTGGCGATGGACGTCGTGGTCGCCGCGTTCGACATCGCGCTGGAGCGGTGGGTCCGCGGCTCCGGCCCCTGTGTCCCGGCCGGCCTCGCCGCCGAGGCGCGGGAGGTGTTCGCGGCCGCCCCCGGGTGCCTGACGCTAACGGTCGAGCCACGGTCCAGATGACGATCTGGTCACGTTGCGCCGAATGGTCTATTGTCGTTAGTCCAGCCGCACGCGTCAGATTCTGGGATGCCCTGCCGTCGTCGGTGGTACAGGCTAATGTCGTGCGGACCTGCGGCCGGCAAGAGGCCGTCTCGATCTGAGGAGTCTCGGGGTAGTGATCGAGTTCAAGGCCGTGACCAAGAGATATCCCGACGGAACGGTCGCGGTCGACTCCCTCGACCTCGCGGTGGACGCCGGTCGCATCACCGTCTTCGTCGGTCCGTCCGGCTGCGGCAAGACCACCTCGCTGCGCATGATCAACCGGATGATCGACCCGACCAGCGGCACGATCCTGTTGGACGGCAAGGACATTCGCGAGTCGGACCCGCCGCTGTTGCGGCGCGGCATCGGTTACGTCATCCAGCAGGCGGGACTCTTCCCGCACCGCACGGTTCTCGACAACGTCTCCACCGTGCCGCTGCTGACCGGCGCCAGCCGGCGGGACGCACGCAGGCGTGCCGGTGAACTGCTGGAGCTCGTCGGCCTTCCGGCGGAGCTGGGCAAGCGCTACCCGGTCCAGCTCTCCGGCGGTCAGCAGCAGCGGGTCGGCGTCGCCCGCGCGCTCGCGGCCGATCCGCCCGTGTTGCTGATGGACGAGCCGTTCAGTGCCGTCGACCCGGTCGTCCGTGACGACCTGCAGCAGCAGCTGCTCCGGTTGCAGTCCGATTTGGACAAGACGATCGTGTTCGTGACGCACGACATCGACGAGGCGATCAAGCTCGGCGACAAGGTGGCCGTCTTCCGCGTCGGCGGCCGGCTCGCGCAGTACGCGACCCCGTCCGAGCTGCTGGCCAAGCCCGCCGACGACTTCGTCTCCTCGTTCGTGGGCCGGGACCGCGGCTACCGGGCGCTCAGCTTCCTCGCCGCGGACGGCGTGCCCGTCGGCCCGGTCGCGACCACGCGGGTCGGCACCAACACCGCCGACGCAGAGCCCGCCGACGGCTGGGTGATCGTGGTGGACGAGGAGAACCGGCCGCTCGGCTGGCTTTCCACCGACCTGCTGTCCACAGTGGGCACCACCGTCACCGCCGAGGGGCTCGTCTCCGGCGGCTCGCTGTACAAAGTGGACGACGGCAACCTGCGCAGCGCGCTCGACTCCGCGCTCAGCTCGCCGGCCGGTGTCGGCATCGCCGTCGACGGCAGCGGCGCGGTGGTCGGCGGCATCAAGGCGGACACCGTGATCGAGGCCCTCTCCCGGGCGCGCCGGACCGGCGAGGTGCCCGCGTGAACGTCGACTGGCCGTGGCCGTGGCTCCCACGCAACGTCGACAAGATCGCCGAGGCGACCGGTGAGCACCTGTACCTCGCGCTGCTGCCGGTCATCGTCGGGCTGGTCATCTCGATCCCGCTCGGCTGGGCGGCGAGCCGCTGGCCCGGTGTGCGGCTCGTGCTCGTGCCACTGGCCGGCGTGCTGTACACGATCCCGTCGCTGGCGCTGATCACCCTGGTGCCGCTGCTTATCGGCACGAAGATCATCGACCCGCTGAACGTCCAGGTGCCGCTGGGCATCTACACGGTCGCGCTGCTGGTCCGCTCGGTCACCGACGCGTTGCTCGCCGTGCCCCGTGAGGTCACGGCCGCGGCCACCGCGGTCGGTTTCCGTCCCACCAAACGGTTCCTGTCGGTCGAGCTGCCGCTCGCGATCCCGGTGATCGTCGCCGGGCTGCGGGTCGCGGTCGTGTCGGCGATGAGCCTGACGTCGGTCGGCGCGCTCATCGGCATCGGCGGCCTCGGCGAGCTGATCACCGAGGGCTTCAAACGCAACAACGCGGTGGAGATGGTGGTCGCGATCGCGCTGATCCTGCTCATCGCGCTGGTGCTCGACGCGCTGCTGCTCACGGTGGGCAAGCTGATCACGCCATGGACCCGCGCGCGGCAGGGGGCGAACCGGTGAACTCGGCGCTGGACTGGCTGTTCAACCCGGACCACTGGACCGGGCCGACCGGCATTCCCACCAGGATCCTCGAACACCTCGGCTACACGGCCCTGACCGTGGTCGTCGCGGCGGCGATCGCGGTCCCGATCGGCGCGGTCATCGGGCACACCGGCCGCGGCACGTTCCTGATCGCCGGCCTGTCCAACGGCCTGCGTGCGCTGCCCGAGCTCGGCCTGCTGACGCTGCTGGTGCTGCTGACCTACGTCGGCCTGCTGCCGGTGGTGATCTCGCTGGTCATCCTCGCCCTGCCGCCGATCCTGGCCGGCACCTACGCGGGCGTCCGCAACGTCGACCGCGCGGTCGTCGACGCGGCGCAGGGCATGGGCATGCGTGGCTCGACGGTGCTGTGGAAGGTCGAGCTGCCGAACGCGCTGCCGCTGATCCTGGGCGGCATCCGCTCGGCCACGCTGCAGGTGATCGCGACCGCGACCATCGCCGCGTACGTGGCGTTGGGCGGCCTCGGCCGGTTCGTCATCGACGGCAACAACGCCGGCGCAGGCTCGCCGGACGGTTACCCGCAGATGGCGGCGGGCGCCATCGTCATCGCCCTGCTGGCGCTGGTGGTCGAGGGCGTGCTGGAGGTCGTCCAGCGGCTCGCGGTCTCGCCGGGTCTGCGCAATGCCACCACCCGCGGGCGAGTCTCTCGGATCTGGCGCAAGCCGACTCCGGAATTGGTTGGTAGGTCCACGTGAGGAGACAGAGAATGAAACGCGTTATCGCCGGCTTGGCGACGGCCCTGGCGGCGACGCTGGCCGTTTCCGCGTGCGGCAGTTCCGATCCACTTGCCGACGACAAGTCGTCGGGCTCCGCCTCTGCCGGCTCGCTCACCATCGGCTCCGCGAACTTCCCGGAGAGCCAGCTGCTCGCCGAGATCTACGCGCAGACGCTGGAGGCCAAGGGCGTGACGGTGACCAGGAAGTTCGACCTGGGCAGCCGCGAGAAGTACATGGACGGCCTGAAGGACGGCTCGATCGACCTCATTCCCGAGTACACGGGCACGTTGCTGCAGTTCCTGAACAAGCAGGCGAAGGAGGTCGAGGCGGACGAGGTCTACACGGCGCTGCAGAAGGAGCTGCCGAGCAACCTCACCGTGCTGGACAAGGCCGAGGCCGAGGACAAGGACGCGATCGTCGTCACCAAGGCGACCGCGGACAAGTGGAAGCTGAAGTCCATCGAGGACCTGGTGCCGCACTGCGGTGAGGTGACCTTCGGCGGTCCGCCGGAGATCCAGCAGCGGCCGGACGGCATCCCGGGCTTCAAGGAGACCTACGGCTGCACGTTCAAGGGCTTCAGCGCGCTGGAGCCGGGTGCGATCACGACGAAGGCGTTGCTGGACGGCACGGTGCAGGCCGCGGACATCTTCACCACGGACGCGTCCATCGAGGCCAACGACCTGGTCGTGCTGGAGGACCCGAAGAGCAACTTCGCGGCCCAGAACGTCGTGCCCCTGATCAACAAGGACAAGGTGAACGACACGGTCAAGGCGGCGCTGAACGCGGTGTCGGCCAAGCTCGACACGAAGGCGCTGCAGGAGCTCAACACCGCGCTGGACGCCCCGGACAAGCCGGAGTACGCGGACGTGGCGAAGGACTGGCTGTCGAAGGTCGGTCTCTGAGTCTCTTCTGGTGGCCGCGCTCGGGGTTCCGGGCGCGGCCACTTCTGTCCGGCCGGGCAGGAGTGACCGTCGTGCGTGCCTGGCGGCGCCGTCAGCCGCGGGTGCCGCCGATCCGCGTGCTCAGCTCGGCCGCCGCCCGGCGGGTCTCGGCGGCCAGTGCCGGCCAGCTCTCCCCGCACTCCGGCTCGCACTCGTGCCGGAACGTGGTCGAGATGGCGGCGATCGGATGTCCACCGTGGTCCAGCACCGGGGCGGCCACCGACGCGAAGCCCGGCGTCACGTAACCGTCCTCGACCGTCCAGCCCCGGCGGCGGGCCTCGGTGAGCCGTCGCCGCAGGGACGGGAGATCGGTCGGACCACGGCCCGTCCGGTCCACGAACGCGGACTTGCCGAAGAACAGTGCCCGGACCTGCGCCGCCGGCAGCGTGCCGAGCATCGCGCGGCCCGAGGCGGGCAGGTGGGCCGGGAGCCGGACACCCACGTCGGTCACCACGGTCGCGTGCCGGACGGGCTGCTCGCGCAGCAGGTACAGGGTTTCGCGGCCGTGCAGCACGCCCAGCTGCGCGACGTGGTTGGTGCGGCCGATCAGCGCCTGCAACACCGGCCGCGCCAGCCGTTCCAGCGGGTCGTGGCGCAGGTAGGCCGAGCCCAGCTCGAACGCGGCCAGCCCGAGCCCGTACCGGCGGTCCTCGGGCAGGTGCGTCACGAAACCGGACTCGGCCAGCTCGGCGAGCAGGTGGTAGGTCGTCGAGCGCGGCAGGTCCAGCTCGCGTGCCACGTACGCCGCGGTCACCGGTCCCGCCCGGCCGGCCAGCAGGCGCAGCACTGCCAGGCCACGGCGAAGGGCGGGTATGTCGGTCATGTGTCTGGAATACCAGACCCTCTCCCCGGCCGCCGGGTCGTGCTGGCGGCCGGGGCGCGCTGAGATGTAGGTCATGGTCGTGATCGATGGCGGGCCGTTGTCCCGTGAGCAGGTTGTCGCGGTCGTGCGGGACGACGCGCCGGTCGAGGTCAGCGCCGCGGCGCTGGCCGAGGTCGTCAAGACGCGGGACCACGTCGAGCGGCTCGCCGAGGCGGCGACGCCCACCTACGGGGTCTCGACCGGCTTCGGGGCCCTCGCCACCCGGCACATTCCACTGGACCGGCGGGCTGCGCTCCAGCGCTCGCTCATCCGGTCGCACGCCGCCGGCGCGGGCCCGGCCGTCGAGACCGAGGTCGTGCGCGGCCTCATGCTGCTGCGGCTGCGCACCCTCGCGTCCGGTCGCACCGGGGTCCGCGTGGAGACCGTGGAAGCGCTTACCCACCTGCTCAACGCGGGTATCACCCCGGTCGTCCACGAGTACGGCTCACTCGGGTGCTCCGGGGACCTCGCGCCGCTCTCCGCCGTGGCCCTCGCGCTCATGGGCGAGGGTGAGGTCGACGTGGCGGGCCGGCGCAGACCCGCACGCGACGCCCTGTACGAGGCCGGCATCGCCCCGCTCGAACTGGCCGAGAAGGAGGGGCTCGCGCTCATCAACGGCACCGACGGCATGCTCGGCATGCTGGTGCTCGCCCTGCACGACCTGCACCGGCTCCTCGACGTCGCCGACCTCACCGCCGCCATGAGCGTCGAGGCGCTGCTCGGCACCGACCGGGTGTTCGCCGCCGATCTCCAGGCGCTGCGGCCGCATCCCGGCCAGGCGGCCTCCGCCGCCCGGATGACCGCGTTGCTCGACGGCTCCGCGATCATGGCCAGCCACCGGGGGCCGGACTGCAACCGGGTGCAGGACGCGTACTCGCTCCGCTGCGCGCCCCAGGTCCACGGCGCCGCGCGCGACACCGTGGCCTACGTGGAGACCGTCGCCGACCGGGAGCTCGCCGCGGCCATCGACAACCCGGTCGTGCTGCCGGACGGGCGGGTCGAGTCCAACGGCAACTTCCACGGCGCGCCCGTCGCGTACACGCTGGACTTCCTGGCGATTCCCGTCGCCGACGTGGCGAGCATGGCCGAGCGGCGCACCGACCGGATGCTCGACGCCACGCGGAGCCACGGCCTGCCGCCGTTCCTCGCGGCCGACCCCGGCGTGGACTCCGGCCACATGATCGCCCAGTACACGCAGGCCGCGATCGTCTCGGAGCTGAAGCGGCTGGCGGTGCCCGCGTCGGTCGACTCGATCCCCAGCTCGGCCATGCAGGAGGACCACGTCTCGATGGGCTGGTCCGCCGCCCGCAAGCTGCGCAGGGCGGTCAACGGGCTCACGACCGTGCTCGCCGTCGAGCTGCTCACCGCGGCGCGGGCACTCGACCTGCGGGCGCCGCTCACGCCGGCACCCGCCACCGCGCGGGCCGTCGCGGCACTGCGCCGTACCGTCCCCGGGCCTGGCCCGGACCGCCACCTCGCCCCGGAGATCGCCGCTGCCGAAACACTGATTCGATCAGGAGAACTGCCATGACTCTGCATGGAACGAGTGGACGTCAACCGCGCCTGAGGGGAACGGGACGCAACTCAGCCACAAGTACGTGCCTCACTGAACGGCAAAATACCAAGGTGACCACAAGGGTCAATTCCCGGGAGGCGGGGGTGGATCTGCCATGACCGCTCAAGCTCGTCCCGTCCGCGCCGCCCGCGGGAACACCCTGACCGCTCGCAGCTGGCAGACCGAGGCCGCGCTGCGCATGTTCCACAACAACCTCGATCCGGAGGTGGCCGAGCGGCCGGACGACCTCGTCGTCTACGGCGGCACCGGCCGGGCCGCCCGCAACTGGGCCAGCTTCGAGGCGATCACCCGCGAGCTGACCGCCCTGCGCGAGGACGAGACCCTGCTCGTCCAGTCCGGCAAGCCCGTCGGCGTCATGCGCACGCACGAGTGGGCGCCCCGCGTGCTGATCGCGAACTCCAACCTCGTCGGCGACTGGGCCACCTGGCCGGAGTTCCGCCGGCTGGAGTCGTTGGGGCTCACCATGTACGGCCAGATGACGGCCGGCTCCTGGATCTACATCGGCACGCAGGGCATCCTGCAGGGCACGTACGAGACCTTCGCCGCCGTGGCACGCAAGCGGTTCGGGGGCTCGCTGCGCGGCACCCTCACGCTGACCGCGGGGCTCGGCGGCATGGGTGGCGCGCAACCCCTCGCCATCACGATGAACGACGGCGTCGCGCTGTGTGTCGAGGTCGACCCGGCCCGCGCGCACCGCCGCGTCGAGACCCGGTACCTCGACGAGGTGGCGTCCTCGCTGGACGATGCCGTCGCGCGGGTCACCAGGGCGAAGAAGGAAGGCAGGGCGCTCTCCGTGGCGGTCATCGGCAACGCCGCCGACGTCGTGCCCGAGCTGCTGCGCCGCGGCGTGGAGATCGACGTGGTCACCGACCAGACCTCGGCGCACGACCCGTTGGCGTACCTGCCGAAGGGCGTCGAGCTCGACGACTGGTCCGACTACGCGGCCAAGAAGCCGGACGAGTTCACCGAGCGGGCCCGCGACTCGATGGCCGAGCACGTCGGCGCCATGGTCGGGTTCCTCGACGCCGGCGCGGAGGTGTTCGACTACGGCAACTCCATCCGCGGCGAGGCCAAGCTCGGCGGGTACGAGCGGGCGTTCGACTTCCCGGGGTTCGTCCCGGCCTACATCCGGCCGATGTTCTGCGAGGGCATGGGACCGTTCCGGTGGGCGGCGCTGTCCGGCGACCCGGCCGACATCGCCGCGACCGACAGGGCGATCCTGGAGTTGTTCCCGGAGAAGGAGTCCCTGGCCCGGTGGATCCGGATGGCCGGCGAACGCGTTGCCTTCCAGGGACTTCCGGCGCGGATCTGCTGGCTCGGCTACGGCGAGCGGCACCTGGCCGGCCTGCGGTTCAACGAGATGGTGGCGAGCGGCGAGCTGTCCGCGCCGGTCGTGATCGGCCGCGACCACCTCGACTGCGGCTCGGTCGCCTCGCCGTACCGGGAGACCGAGGCCATGGCCGACGGCTCCGACGCGATCGCCGACTGGCCGCTGCTGAACGCGCTCGTCAACACGGCGTCCGGGGCGAGCTGGGTGTCGATCCACCACGGCGGCGGCGTCGGCATCGGTCGGTCGATCCACGCCGGCCAGGTCACCGTGGCCGACGGAACCCCGCTCGCCGGTGAGAAGATCGCCCGTGTGCTGACCAACGACCCCGGCATGGGTGTGATCCGCCACGTGGACGCCGGCTACGACGACGCCCGCGCGGTCGCCGCCGCCCGCGGTGTCACGGTGCCGATGCCATGACGAGTGCCACCCAACTCCTCGCGAGTATCGAGGGCGTCGGGCGGGATCCCCGGCGCGGCGGGTTCTCCCGGCACGGGTTCGACCGGGTCGAGCTCGAGCTGCGGGAGTGGTTCCTCGCAGAGGCGGAGCGGCGGGGGCTCGCCGTGCGCGGTGACCGCAACGGGAACCTGTGGGCCTGGTGGGGTGAGCCGGGGCCCGGCGCCATCGTCACCGGCAGCCATCTCGACTCCGTGCCCGGCGGTGGTGCCTTCGACGGGCCGCTCGGCGTGGTCTCCGCACTGTCCGCTGTGGACATGTTGCGCGAGCGCGGGTTCACGCCCGCCAAGCCACTCGCGGTCGTCGTGTTCGCCGAGGAGGAGGGTGGGCGGTTCGGGGTGCCGTGCCTCGGCTCCCGGCTGCTCTCCGGTGCCATCGACCCCGACACCGCGCGCCGGCTGGCCGATCCCGACGGTGTCACGCTCGCCGACGCCGTCACCGCGGCCGGGCTCGATCCCGCGCGGCTCGGGCGGGACGACGACGTGCTGGCGACCATCGGCACGTTCGTCGAGCTGCACGTCGAGCAGGGCCGCGGACTGGTCGACCTCGGCGCGCCGGTCGCCGTCGCCAGCTCGATCCTCGCGCACGGGCGCTGGCGGTTCCGGTTCACCGGCGAGGGAAACCACGCCGGCGCCACGCTTCTCGGCGACCGCCACGACCCGATGGTCCCCGCCGCGGAGATGGTGCTGGCGGCCCGGATCGCGGCCGCCGACGTCGAGGACGCGCGAGCCACCGTCGGGCGGCTCGTGCCGAACCCCGGTGGCACCAACGTCATCGCGTCCTCCGTGGACGTCTGGCTCGACGCCCGCGCGCCCGACGACGCCGCGACGCGCCGCGTGCTGGAGAAGATTCGCACGATGGCGTCGGACGCGGTCCACCGGGAAGGCTGCGTACTCACCGTCACCGAGGAGTCCTACGGCGACACCGTGCACTTCGAACCCGGCCTGAGGGACCGGATCGCCGCCGCGCTGGGCGGCATCCCGGTCCTTCCGACCGGCGCGGGGCACGACGCGGGCGTGCTCGCCGCGCACGTGCCGACCGCGATGTTGTTCGTACGCAACCCGACCGGCGTCTCCCACGCGCCGGAGGAGTACGCGGAGCCGGCCGACTGCGAGTCCGGGGTCACCGCCCTCGCGGCCGTCCTCGGACAGCTGGCCGGATGACCACCTACTGGTGCGAGCACGCATTGCAGCGGTCCACGCTCACGCACGGCGCGCTCGTCGAGGTCGACGAGGGACGGATCACCGAGGTCCACGCCGCCGACACCCCGCCCGCCGGCGCGCGGGTGTTGCGGGGACTGGTGTTCCCCGGGTTCGCCAACGTGCACTCGCACGCGTTCCACCGCGCGCTGCGGGGGCGCACCCACCACGACGGCGGGACTTTCTGGACCTGGCGCCAGGCCATGTACCGGCTGGCGTCGCGGCTCGACCCGGACGGCTACCTGCGCCTGGCGACCGCCGTGTACGCCGAGATGGCGGTCGCCGGCGTCACCGTCGTCGGCGAGTTCCACTACCTGCACCACCCGCCGGGCGGCGGCCGGTACGCGGAGCCGGACGCCATGGGCGAGGCGTTGCGGGAGGCCGCTCTCGCCGCCGGGATCCGGCTGACACTGCTCGACACGTGCTACCTCACCGGCGGCATCGACGCGCCGCTTTCCCCCGAACAGCAACGTTTTTCCGACGGCAGCGTGGCGGCGTGGGCCGAGCGTGCCCTGTCGGCGCACGACCGGCCGGGCGTCCGGGCCGGTGCGGCGATCCACTCGGTGCGTGCGGTGCCGGCCGCGGGCATCGCGGAGCTGGCGTCCGATGTGGACGGACGGCCGCTGCACGTCCACGTGTCCGAACAGCCCGCCGAGAACGAGGCCTGCCTCGCCGCGTACGGCCGCACCCCGGTCCAGCTGCTGGCCGACTGCGGTGCCCTGGGCCGGGACACGACCGCCGTCCACGCCACCCACCTGACCGCGACGGACGTCGAGCTGCTGGGGTCGTCGCACACCGCGGCGTGCTTCTGCCCGACCACCGAGGCGGACCTCGCCGACGGCATCGGGCCCGCACGGGAGCTGCTGGACGCCGGCGCGCCGCTCTCACTGGGCAGCGACCAGCACGCGGTGGTGGATCCGCTGGTGGAGGCCCGGTCGCTGGAGTACGGCGAGCGGTTGCGGACCGGACAGCGGGGCCGGTTGTCGCCGGACGACCTGGTGACCGCCCTGACCTCGGCGGGCAACGCGGCGCTGGGCTGGCCGCACGCGGGACGGATCGAGCCCGGCGCACCCGCGGACCTGGTGGCGGTGCGCCTGGACAGCCTGCGGACCGCGGGGTGCCACCCGTCGCAGGTGGTGTACGCCGCGACCGCTGCGGACGTGCACACGGTGGTCTCGAACGGCACGGTCGTCGCGGCCGACGGACACCACGAACGCCTGGGTGACGTGGGCCGGTTGCTACACGACGCGATCGAGGAGCTGTGGACGTGAGTGGAGCTTGCGGAGCGAGCCGTGGGTGTCACGCCGAGGAACGGCGTCACGGAGCTTGCGAGGGGGCGGCGTGAGCGGCGTGAGTGGAGCCAGCGTTCTCATCACCGGTATTGGCGAGCTGACCACCAACGACGGGCCGGCGCTGACCGACGCGGCGCTGGTGCTGGACGGTGACCGGGTCGCGTGGGTCGGCGCGGCGGCGGACGCTCCTCCCGCCGACTCCGCCGTGGATGTCGCGGGCCGGGCCGTCCTGCCGGGTTGGGTCGACAGCCACACCCACCTGGTGTTCGCCGGGGACCGGACCGCCGAGTTCGCCGCGCGGATGGCCGGCGAGCCGTACACCGCGGGTGGGATCGCGGTCACCGTGGCGGCCACCCGGGCCGCGCCGGACGACGAGCTGGCGGCGGGGCTGCGCCGGCACGTGGCCGAGGCCGTCGCGCAGGGCACCACCTGTCTGGAGACCAAGACCGGCTACGGCCTGACGACGGCCGACGAGCTGCGGTCGGCGAAGCTGGCGGCCGAGCACGCCGACGAGGTCACCTTCCTCGGCGCGCACCTGGTGCCGGCCGATATGTCCACATCGGACTACGTCGACCTGGTGTGTGGCGAGATGCTCGACGCGGTCGCGCCGCACGTGCGCTGGGCCGACGTGTTCTGCGAGACCGGCGCGTTCGACGAGGACGAGTCCCGGGCGGTGCTCACCGCGGCGAGGGAACGCGGCCTCGGCCTGCGGGTGCACGGCAACCAGCTCGGCTACGGCCCCGGCGTGCGGCTCGCGGTGGAGCTGGGTGCGGCGAGCGTCGACCACTGCACGTACCTGACGCGGTCCGATGTCGACGCGCTTGCCCAGTCGGCCACCGTGGCCACGCTGCTGCCGGCCTGCGACCTGTCGACCCGCCAGCCGCTGCCGAACGCGCGGGAGCTGCTCGACAGCGGCGCCACGGTCGCGCTCGCGACCAACTGCAACCCCGGCTCCTCCTACACCTCCTCGATGGCCTACTGCGTGGCGACGGCCGTGCTCCAGATGCGGATGTCGGTCGAGGAGGCCGTCCGCGCGGCCACCTGGGGCGGCGCCAGGGCGCTGCGGCGGGACGACGTGGGTGTCCTGCGGGTCGGCGCACGTGCGGACGTGCACGTGCTGGACGCGCCGTCGGTCACGCACCTCGCCTACCGGCCCGGGGTGCCGCTGACCCACGCCGTCTGGCGCAAGGGTGTGCTAGAACGCCAGCCACGCGACCAGCACGACCGCTAGCACCCCGATGACCAGCGCGATCCAGACCAGGCGGCGGTACCTGAAGTCCTCGTCGGTGGGGTCGAGCACGTCGCGTTTGTCGTCCGCGTGCGGGTTCTCGTCCAGCGGGATCCACTCGGGCTCGTCGTCGATCATGGGGCCATTCTCGCTTGCTGGTCGGCGTAGGTTGGGGTTATGGAGTACACACAGCTCGGCCGGTCCGGCCTGTCCGTGTCCCGGCTCATGCTCGGCACCATGAACTTCGGTCCCGAGGCGTCCGAAGAGGACAGTAGAGTGATCATGGATCGGGCCCATGACCACGGCATCAACTTCTTCGACACCGCGAACACCTACGGCCGGGCGGTGGGGCCGGGTTTCACCGAGCAGATCATCGGCCGGTGGTTCGCCCTCGGCGGCGACCGGCGGGAGAAGACGGTGCTGGCCACCAAGCTGTACGGCCAGATGGGCGAGTGGCCGAACGAGGGCCGCCTGTCCGCGCTGAACATCCGTCGCGCGGCCGACGCCTCGCTGCGCCGCCTGCAGACCGACTACCTCGACCTGTACCAGATGCACCACGTGGACCGGAACACGCCGTGGGACGAGATCTGGGAGGCGTTCTCCGTGCTGCGCCAGCAGGGGAAGGTGCTGTACTTCGGCTCGTCGAACTTCGCCGGCTGGCACGTCGCGCAGGCGCAGGAAGCGGCCCGTGCCAGGCACTTCCTCGGGTTGGTCAGCGAGCAGTCGCTGTACAACCTGATGTCGCGCTGGGTCGAGCTGGAGGTCCTGCCGGCCGCGCGGCACTACGGCATGGGCGTGATCCCCTGGTCGCCGCTGTACGGCGGGCTCCTCGGCGGCGTACTCCGCAAGCAGCGGGACGGCGCCGCGTCGCGGTCGACCGGCGAGCGCGCGGCGCAGCTCCTCGAGGCGCACCGCGACCAGATCGAGGCGTACGAGAAGCTGGCCGCCGACCTCGGCGCGGACCCCGCCGACGTGGCACTCGCGTGGCTGCTGCACCAGGACGGCGTGACCGCGCCCATCATCGGGCCGCGCACCATCGAGCAGCTGGACGGCGCGCTGCGTGCGGTCGAGCTGAAGCTGGACGCCGACACACTGGCGAAGCTGGACGAGCTGTTCCCGGCCCCCGGCCCGCACGGCTCGAAGCCCGCCCCGGAGGCGTACGCCTGGTAATACTGGGAAGAGGTCTGTACCAATAGCGGTTCCGGTGCCGCGGGTCCGGCAATACGGTGCTGTGCATGCGGATCGGCCGACGGTTGGTGCTGGCGGGGATCGTTGCTCTGACGCTGCCCGCCGGCGCCTTACCGGTCACGGCCGCGGCGGCGGAACCCGGGGTCCGGTCGGTCACGCTGATCACCGGCGATCGCGTGGTGTTGCGGCCGGACGGCTCGCACCTGGTGCGGCCCGCCGCGGGACGCGAGCTGGTTCCCTTCAGTACCAGCGGAAACGGCGACCACCTGTACGTCGTGCCGGCCGACGCCGCGCCGCTCGTGTCCAGTGGACGGCTGGACGAGCGGCTGTTCGACGTGAAGCTGTTGCGGGAGTTCGGGTACGGCGACAGGCTGCCGCTGATCGTCACCGGTCAGGCGACGGTACGGTCGCTGCCGGGCATCATCCGGGACCTGCCGGCGGTCGGCGGCGTGGCCATGGTCGCGGAGCCGGGCTTCTGGCGGACGTTGACCGCCAGAAGCGCCGGCGTCACGAAGGTCTGGCTGGACGGCAAGCGTCGGTCCACTTTGGACCAGAGCGTGCCGCAGATCGGCGCGCCGGCCGCGTGGGCGGCGGGCTACACCGGCGCGGGAGTCAAGGTCGCGGTGCTGGACACCGGCGTCGACCAGACGCACCCGGACCTGGCGGGGGAGGTCGCGGAGCGGAACTTCTCGTCGGCACCGGACAACACGGACGTCTACGGTCACGGCACGCACGTCGCGGCGACCATCGCGAGTGTCGACGCGAAGTATCGGGGCGTGGCGCCGGGTGCGTCGCTGCTGGACGGAAAGGTGTTGGACGACAGCGGGTTCGGCCAGGAGTCGCAGATCATCGCGGGCATGCAGTGGGCCGCCGAGCAGGGCGCCAGGATCGCGAACCTGAGTCTCGGCGGCACGGACACGCCGGAGCTGGATCCGTTGGAGGAGGCGGTGAACACGCTCTCCGCGCGGTACGGCACGCTGTTCGTGATCGCCGCGGGCAACACGGGCGCCGACGAGTCGGTCGGCTCGCCGGGGAGCGCGGACGCCGCGCTGACCGTCGGCGCGGTGGACAGGCAGGACAACCTCGCGCCGTTCTCCAGCCGTGGGCCGAGAATCGGCGACCGGGCGATCAAGCCGGACATCACCGCGCCGGGAGTCGGGATCGTCGCCGCCTCGCACGGTGACCACGTCGCGATGTCCGGCACCTCCATGGCCACGCCGCACGTCTCCGGCGCGGCGGCCCTGCTCGCGCAGCAACATCCCGGCTGGACCGGCGGGCAGCTGAAGGCGGCGCTGACGGGGTCCGCCAAGCCGAACCCGCGGCTGCCGGTGTTGGCGCAAGGCGCCGGGCGGGTCGACGTGGCGCACGCGATCACGCAGTCGGTGGTCACCGAGCCGGCCAGCGTCAGCCTCGGCGTCCTGCCGTGGCCGCACGAGCAGGACAAGCCGATCAGCGAACCGCTGACCTACCGCAACCTCGGCGCCACCGACGTGCGGCTGCACCTGTCCGTCGACCCCGGCGTGTTCTCCCTGAGTGCCGACGAGCTCACCGTGCCGGCCGGCGGGACGGCCGAGGTCGTGCTCACCGGCGACACGACGGGCGCGGCCGACGGCGACCACACCGGGGCGGTGGTCGCGACCGCCGGCGCGGACACGGTCCGGACCCCGGTCGCCATCACGCGTGCGGCGGAGACCCACCGCCTGACCGTCGACTACCTCGGCCTGGACGGCAAACCCACGACGAGCTTCTACTCCGTGCTGCAGGGCCTGGACAACTGGACGCACGAGATCCTGCACTGGGCCGACGACAACGGCACGGTGACACTCGAGCTGCCGCCGGGCCGGTACGCGCTGGACGCCGAGGTCTTCGACGAGTCGGGCACGTTCTACTACCTGCCGCGGCCGAACATCACGCTCACGGCCGACACCACGATCACCGTGGACGCACGCGCCGCGAAGCCGGTCAGGGTGTCGCCGCCGGTCGCGGCCACGCTCGGGCGGGCCGAGGTCGGCTACCATGTCATGGGACCGGTGACGGGCATCGAAAGCGGTGTGAGCGTGGGGGATCTGGGCAAGGTGTTCACCGCCCAGTCCGGTCCGCCGGCACCCGCCGGCACGTTCGTGTCCTACCTGAACACCGGCTGGACCGCCGGCGACGCGTACTACGGCCTGGCCTGGTCATGGGAGGACGCGCTGCCCACCGGGATCACGAAGACGGTGCGGCGGGCCGACCTCGCGACCGTGCGCCAGCGGATCGCGGGCGGCGGCGAGGTCGAGCTGTCACCGGACCCCTTGTCGCGCTACGTCAACTCGCCGGGCCTCGTGCACGAGGCGGGCGGCCCGGCGTACGTCACCACGCGCGGCGTCCGCTGGACGACGACCGTGAACCAGCCGGACACCACGCTGATCTCGCCGCCACGCACCTACCGGGCCGGTGGGTCCTATGACGAGCCGATGAACCACGCGGTCTTCGGGCCGGCCCTGCCGAGGTCCGAGAACCCGTGGGTCTCGCGCTACCACCCGTCCGCCGGTGGCGACCTGATCATCGTGAGCGTCCCGCTGTTCGGGGACTCGGCCGGCAACGCCGGACTGTCCACAACGGACACCGCGAGCACCCGGCTCTACCGCGGGGACGAGCTGGTCGGCGAGGCCGAGTACATCGGCGGCGCCTATCCCGTGCCCGCCGAGGAGGACGGCTACCGGCTCGCGGTGTCCGCGACCCGGTCGACCGCCGACGTGTCCACGGAGGTCAGTGCGGAGTGGACGTTCCGCTCCGCGGGCACCGGCGACCGAGTGACCCCCGTCGGCATCTCGGCGGTCCGGTTCACACCGAGGCTGGACGAGAAGAACACCGCGCCGGCCGGCAGGGCGTTCACCATTCCCGTGTCCCTGCAACGAGCCGACGGCACCACCGAGCGGCCGTGTGACCTGAGCGTGGCGGTCTCGTACGACGAGGGCCGGACCTGGCAGCCCGCGGAGGTGGCGAACGGAACCGTCAGGGTCCGGCATCCCGCGCATGCGACCTCGGTGTCGCTGCGGGCCTTCGCGCGCGACCAGGACGGCAACACGGTCCGGCAGACGATCATCCGCGCGTACAAGCTCGCCTGAGCGAACGTCGGCTCTGAGCGGAGCTTGCGGAGCGAACGTCGGCTCTGAGCGGAGCTTGCGGAGCGAACGTCGGCTCTGAGCGGAGCTTGCGGAGCGAACGTCGGCTCTGGGCGGAGCTTGCGGAGCGAACGTCGGCTCTGGGGTTTACTCGGGGCGTGAGATCTGATCGGTGGGCACGTGCCCTGCACGACCTGTACCTGGTGACGCTGGTGATCGCGTTCGTCGCGACGGCCGTGTCGTTCCCGGCGGGCACGGACCGGCTCGTGGCCGGGGCGGCGGTCGCGGTGCTCGGCGGCGTGGACCTCGTCGCCCGGCCCCGGCAGGGCATCGGCTACTTCCTCGCCGCCGGCCTGGCCGTGGGGCTGCTGACGACGCTGTTCCCGACCTTTGCCGCGGTCGCGTTCGGGCTGCTCCCGCTGGCGTTCGTCCGGCTGCCGCGGTGGGCCGCGATCGTGACCGGGGTGGTCGCGACCGGCACGCCGTACCTCGCACGGCCGGTGGTCCAGGCGATCCTCGCCGGCGTCGGCTGGCAGCCGGGCGCGACCATCCGGTTCGGCCCCGCGTACTTCGCGGTGGTCGGGATCGCGTTGCCGGTGCTGACGGCGCTGTGCACCGCCGGCGCCGTGCGGGCGCTGAACCGGCAGAGCGTGCTGGCCGGCCGGGCGGAGGAACGGCAGCGGCTCGCGCACGAGCTGCACGACACGCTCGCGCAGGGACTGGCCGGGGTGGTGCTGCAGCTGGAGGCCGCCGAGCAGTACCTCGACGGCAGGGCGGCGCAGCTGGTGACCCGCGCACGCGAGACCGCGGGCGCCTGCCTGGTGGACACCCGGCGCGCGGTGGCGGCGCTGCGACCCGAGCCGCTGGCCGGCACGTCGCTCGTCGACGCCTTGCGGCGGCTGTGCGACCGCTGCGTGGTGCGGGGGACGGTCCGCGCCTGCCACCCGTCGGTGGAGGTCGTGGCGTTGCGGGTCGTGCAGGAGGCGCTGGCGAACGCCGCCAAGCACGCCGGCGCCACCGAGGTGACGGTGACCGCCGAGTACGAGGCCGCGGCGCTGCGGCTGGTCGTGCGGGACGACGGCCGCGGGTTCGACCCCGCGAGTGTGGAGGGTGGGTTCGGGCTGGCGACCATGCGCGAACGGGTCGCGTCGGTCGGTGGCACGCTGTCGGTCACCAGCGCGCCCGGCGCCGGCACCACGGTCACGGCCACCCTGGAGGACTCGTGATCCGCGTTCTCGTCGTCGACGACCACGCCGTGATCCGCGACGGCATCGCCGCGATCCTCGAACCGCACGAGGACATCGCGGTCGTCGGCGCGGCGGCGGACGGCGCGGCGGCCGTGCGGCTGGCCGCGGCGCTTCGCCCCGACGTCGTGCTGATGGACCTGCGCATGCCCGGTGTGGACGGGGCGAGCGCGACCGAGCGGATCACCGCGCTGTCCCCGCCGCCTCGGGTGCTGGTCCTCACCACGTACGACTCCGACGCCGACATCACCCGCGCGATGGCCGCCGGCGCGATCGGGTACGTGCTCAAGGACATCCCGCGCGCGGGCCTGCTCGACGCGATCCGCCGCGCGCACGCCGGCGAGGCCGTGCTGGCGCCGTCGGTGGCCACGAAGCTCGTCCGCCAGCAGCACACGGTCCGGCCGGCGTCGCTGTCCGAGCGGGAGCGGGCGGTGCTGACGCTCGTCGCGACCGGCGCCACGAACCGGGACATCGCCGCGGCCCTCGCCGTCTCGGAGGCGACCGTCAAGACGTACCTGACCCGCGTGTTCGCCAAGCTGGAGGTCGGCGACCGTACGGCCGCCGTCACCGCGGCCCTAGCCCGCCAGTTGATCGAGTGTCCGTCGACCGGATGACACGAGTGCTCGACGTTCGCCCGTCGCGGCCGGCGGGCCCGGGTGGCGAACCTGTCGGACATGACTTCGATACAACGCCGCACGGTGCTCGGCGGGGCACTGGCGGGGCTGGCCGCCGCCCCGGCCCTGCGACCCGGAACCGGGTCACGATCGGGAGTGGACGGTCTCCTGTCACTTTTCGCGGACACGCCGGTGGTGGCGGTCAACGAGGGTGCGCACCACCTGCAGGACTGCTGGGACCTCCTGGCCGTCGCCATGTTCCGGCCGGGCTTCGACGCGGTCGTGATCGAGCTGGGCAACTCGCGGTACCAGGACGTGGCGGACGAGTACGTCAGCGGCGGCGTGGTCAGGAAGTCGGACCTCCAGCGGATCTGGCGGGACACCACACAGAGTCCACTCGACACCGGTGACGTGCCGGTCCACTTCCGCGTCCTGAGCCTGGCCAGGGCGCTGAACCTGTTCGCGGGACGGTCGTTGCGGGTGCTCCTCGCCGACCCGCCGGTCGACTGGACGCGGGTTCACACCCGCGAGGACCTGGACACCTTCCTGATGCGGCGCGACGAGTGCTGGGCGGACGTGATCACCCGGGAGGTGCTCGGCAAGGGCCGCCGCTGCCTCACGGTCGGCGGCGGGTGGCACTTCTTCCGCAACCTGCCGTTCCGGAACGTGCCGGTGCTGGTCGAACAGGCGTACCCGGGTTCGGTCAGCGTCGTGCACACCCACGCGATGGCCATGACCGCCCAGGCCGAGCGGTGTGTGGCCGGCTGGCCCCGGCCGAGCGTCGTGCCGACCCGCCACTCGGCCTACGGCCGCCTGCCGATCACGGAGCTGGGCAGCCTCCCGCCCGGCGTCGACCCGGGCCTGACCATGGCCGACATCGCCGACCACGTCCTGTTCGTGGGCCACCGCCGCGACCTCACGTCCGCGGTCGGCGAGTGGGAGGTCTACTTCGAACCCGGGTACTGGGCCGAACTCGACCGCCGCCGGGAGGTCACCGGCTTCCCCGGTGACCTGACTGCACTGCGCCGGGAAGGCGACCCCGCGATGTTCCCCGAAGAACGCTGAGGCGGCCCCGATCCGGGGCCGCCTCGGTCACTCGTCGTCCTCGTCGTCCCTTGCCAGGTAGGTGGCCAGGCGTTCTACGGCATTCTCGAACTCGGGGTTGGCGTCGACGAAGCCACGCAGCTTGGCGGCCAGCCAGGCCAGCGTGACCTCCTCGTCGCCGCGTCGCTCCTCGAGCTCCTCCAGGCCTCGGTCGGTGAAGTACATCGCCTCAGCTGAACGCCTTCTCGATGATCTCGCGCTGCTCGACCTCGTGGACCTTGCCGGAGCCGGCCGACGGGGCGGCCATCACGCGGCGGGACACGCGGACCAGCCTGGGCAGGTCGGGGTACAGCTCCCGCAGGTGCAGGCCGTAGAACGGCCACGCGCCCTGGTTCGCCGGCTCCTCCTGCACCCAGCGGACCTCTTCCACACCGCTGTACTTCTCGAGGATCGCGCCGATCCGCTTCACCGGGACCGGGTACAGCTGCTCGACCCGGACGATCGCCGTGTCGTCGACGCCGCCCCGGTTCTCCCGCTCCGCGGCCAGCTCGTAGTACAGCTTGCCGGACACCAGCAACAGCTTGGTGACCTTGTCCGGGTCGGGGCTGGTCGGGTCGTCGATGATCGGGCTGAACCTGGACTCCTCGACGAAGTCCGCCACCCCGCTGACCGCGGCCTTGTTGCGCAGCATGGACTTCGGCGTGAACACGACCAGCGGCCGCTGCACGCCGTCGAGCGCGTGGCGGCGCAGCAGGTGGAAGTAGTTCGCCGGCGTCGACGGGACCGCCACGGTCATCGAGCCCTCGGCGCACAGCTGGAGCCAGCGCTCGATGCGGCCCGACGTGTGGTCCGGGCCCTGGCCCTCGTGGCCGTGCGGGAGCAGCATGACGACGTCCGAACGCTGGCCCCACTTGGCCTCCGACGACGAGATGTACTCGTCGATGACCGACTGGGCGCCGTTGACGAAGTCACCGAACTGGGCCTCCCACAGCACGAGCGCGTCCGGGTTCGCGACCGAGTAGCCGTACTCGAAGCCGACCGCGGCGTACTCGGACAGCGCCGAGTCGTAGGCCAGGAACTTGCCCTGCTCGTCGGACAGGTTCTGCAGCGGGACGTACTCCTTGCCCGTCTTGCGGTCCACGATCACCGCGTGCCGCTGGACGAACGTGCCGCGCCGTGAGTCCTGCCCGGCCAGGCGGACCAGGTGGCCCTCCAGGTTCAGCGAGCCGAACGCCAGCAGCTCGCCGAACGCCCAGTCGATGTGGCCGTCGCGTGCCATCTTCGCGCGGCGCTCCAGCACCGGCTTGACACGGGGGTGCGGGGTGAAGCCCGGCGGGAGGTTGACGTGCGCGTCGGCGATCCTCTCCAGCGTCTCGCGGGAGATGTTCGTCGACAGCTTCGCCGGGACCTGCTGCTCCGACTCGACGGACGGGCTCGGCGCGACCGGGTGCTTCTCCAGCTCGCGCACCTCGTTGAAGACGTGCTCCAGCTGGGACGAGAAGTCCCGCAGCGCCTTCTCCGCCTCGTCGACCGAGATGTCGCCGCGGCCGATCAGGGCCTCGGTGTAGGTCTTGCGGACGCTGCGCTTCGTGTCGATGATGTCGTACATCGCCGGCTGCGTCATCGAGGGGTCGTCGCCCTCGTTGTGGCCGCGGCGGCGGTAGCACACCATGTCGATCACGACGTCCTTGTTGAACGCCTGGCGGTAGTCCATGGCCAGCTGCGCGACCCAGTAGCACGCCTCGGGGTCGTCGCCGTTCACGTGGAACACCGGCGCCTGGATCATCTTCGCGACGTCGGTCGCGTACTGCGACGAGCGCGAGTGCTCCGGCGCGGTCGTGAAGCCGACCTGGTTGTTGATGATCACGTGGACGGTGCCGCCGGTGCGGTAACCACGCAGCAGCGCCAGGTTCAGCGTCTCCGCCACCACGCCCTGGCCCGCGAACGCCGCGTCGCCGTGCAGGGCGACCGGCAGGACCGTGAAGCCGCCGTGGCCCTTGTCGAGCAGGTCCTGCTTGGCGCGGACGATGCCCTCCAGGACGGGGTCGACGGTCTCCAGGTGCGACGGGTTCGCGGTCAGCGTGACCTTGGTCTCGCCGTCACCGAACATGCGGAAGTACTTGCCCTCCGCGCCGAGGTGGTACTTCACGTCGCCGGAGCCGTGCGCCTGGCCGGGGTCGAGGTTGCCCTCGAACTCCTGGAAGATCTGGGAGATCGGCTTGCCGACGATGTTGGCCAGCACGTTCAGGCGGCCGCGGTGCGGCATGCCGATGACGACCTCGTCCAGCTCGTACTCGGCCGCCTTGTCGAGGATCGTGTCGAGCAGCGCGATGACCGACTCGCCGCCCTCGAGCGAGAACCGCTTCTGGCCGACGTACTTGGTCTGCAGGAACGTCTCGAAGGCCTCGGCCGCGTTCAGCTTCGACAGGATGTACTTCTGCACGGCCTGCGCGGGCTTCGCGTGCGGGACCTCCACGCGCTGCTGGATCCAGCGGCGCTCGGTCGGGTCGAGGATGTAGGTGTACTCGACGCCGACCGTGCGGCAGTAGCTGTCCCGCAGCACGCCCAGCACGTCCCGCAGCTTCATCCGCTCCTTGCCGGCGAAGCCGCCGACCGGGAACTCGCGGTCCAGGTCCCACAGGGTGAGGCCGTGGGACAGGATGTCGAGGTCCTCGTGCTTGCGCTGGCGGTAGTTCAGCGGGTCGACGTCGGCCATCAGGTGGCCGCGGGTGCGGTAGGTGTCGACGAGGCCGATGACGCGGGTGGTCTTGTCGATCGCGCCCTCTGGGATGTCCTCGACCCAGCGGACCGGCTCGTACGGCAGGCGCAGCGACGTGAAGATGTCGTCGTAGAAGTTGTCCTCGCCCAGCAGCAGCCGGTGCACGCTGCGCAGGAACTCGCCGGACTCGGCGCCCTGGATGATCCGGTGGTCGTAGGTGGAGGTCAGCGTGATGATCTTGCTGACGGCCAGCTCGGTGAGGGTCTTCTCGCTCGTGCCCTGGTACTGCGCCGGGTACTCCATGGCGCCGACGCCGATGATCGCGCCCTGGCCCTTGGTCAGGCGCGGCATCGAGTGGTTGGTGCCGATGGTCCCCGGGTTGGTGAGGGAGATCGTGGTGCCGGCGAAGTCGTCCGCGGTCAGCGCGCCGGTGCGGGCCTTGCGGATGATGTCCTCGTAGGCCTGCCAGAACCGCGCGAAGTTCATGCCCTCGCAGTTCTTGATGGACGCGACGACCAGTGTGCGGCCGCCGTCCTTGGTCGGCAGGTCGATGGCCAGGCCGAGGTTGACGTGCTCCGGCGTGACGATGTTCGGCTTGCTGTTGACCTCGGCGTAGTGCCGGTTCATGTTCGGGTAGTCACGCAGCGCCCGGATCAGGGCGTACCCGATCAGGTGCGTGAACGAGACCTTGCCACCACGCGTGCGCTTCAGGTGGTTGTTGATCACGATGCGGTTGTCGAACAGCAGCTTCGCCGGCACGGCCCGCACGCTCGTCGCGGTCGGGATGGTCAGCGAGATGTCCATGTTCTTGGCGATGAGGGCGGCCGCGCCACGCAGCTGCCTGACCTCCTCGCCGTCGGTCTTCGCGTCGGCCCTGGCCGCGGCCGGCTTCGCGTCGGTCTTCGCACCGGTCGCCGCACCGGTCTTCGCACCGGTCTTCGCGTCGGTCTTCGCGTCGGTCTTCGTCTCGGTCTTGGCCGGGGCGGACTTCGCGGGCGCGGGCCTGGCGTCGGTATTCGCCGCCGGCTTGGCGGCGGGCTTGGGCGCGGGCTTCGGTTCGGCCTTCGGTGCGGTCCGCACCTGGCCGTTGGTCTCGTTCGCCGGGGGCGCAGTCGTCGCCGGCTTCGCGGGCTTGGCCACCGTCGCGGTCTTCGTGGCGCCGGTGTCGCTCTTCGTCTCGCCCGCGGCCTGGTTCGCCACGCGCTGTGTCGGCTTGTAGTCGGCGAAGAAGTCATGCCACGCTGAGTCCACTGACGACGGGTCAGCTAGGAACTGCTCGTACATCTCTTCTACGAGCCACTCGTTGGGGCCGAACTGCGACGCAGGGCTGCTGCTGGACACGGCAGGCACTCGCCTCTATCTATCTCGATCTGTTAGTGGTACGGACTGCACCTTCAGGCTAGTCCCCCGCGCGAGTGACGTGGTGCTGACTCGGCAAAGGACCGCAGGTCACATAGGTGATCGAATGTGCCCCCCGGGTGCTGCTGGTGGTGATACTCGCATTGTCTCGCAGTGGTTCAGCATTCGGTCCGGCAGAAGTTTCGCGTGTCGGGTTCATCCTGTTCGCCACCGTTGACTGTGGTGAATCCCTCACCTGTTGGTCCCGACACATGGGACAGACGGTCCACCGACCTCGACACCGCCGGGGCGGGCCAGGTGGTTGATCGGTGGACGGTCGGTTCACAGCGCTGAATGGTCAGGCACTTCCCTCCGCCCGGAGCCGGCGTCGTTGAGGGTGTCGCTGCCGGTCTCCTGGGCGTGAGTGCCGTTCCCGTACTCGGCGGTGCCGTGCCGCCACAGGTTCGCGTAGTACCCGCCGGCGGCGAGGAGGGCGTCGTGGCCGCCCTCCTCGACCACGCGGCCGCCGTCCATGACCACGATCCGGTCGGCCCTGGCCGCGGTCGCCAGGCGGTGGGCCACCACGAACGTGGTCCGCGGCGCGGCAAGGTGTTCGCTCGCGGCCAGGACCACCGCCTCCGTGGCCGGGTCCAGTGCCGCGGTGGCCTCGTCGAGCAGCAGGACGTCCGGGCGCACCAGCTCGGCCCTGGCCAGCGCGATCAGCTGCCGCTGGCCGGCGGACAGGCCCTGCCCGCGCTCGCCGACCTGCTGGCGGAAACCGCCCGGCAGGTCGGCCACCATCGGCAGCGCGCCGACCGACCGGACGGCCGACTCGATGATCGCCCGGTCGCCGTTGGTGCCGACGGTGTCCAGGTCCGACGTGGCGCCGTAGCCGACGTTGCTCGCCACGTCGCCGCTGAACAGGTGCGCCTCCTGGGGGACGACACCCAGCCGCCTGCGGAACTCCGACGGGTCGAAGTCCCGCAGGTCCACGCCGTCGACCAGGACCCGGCCCTCGGTCGGGTCGTAGAACCGCGCGACCAGCTTCACGACCGTGGACTTGCCGGCGCCCGTGGCACCCACCAGCGCCACCGTCTCGCCCGGCGACACCCGCAGGTTCAGGCCGGTCACCGCCGGGCGGTCGGTGCCCGGGTAGGTGAACGTGACGTCCCGCAGTTCCACCTCGCCCGCCAGCTTCTCGGGCACCGGCACGGGCTGGGCCGGCGGCTCGATCGAGCTGGGCGTGCGCAGCAGGTCGGCGATCCGCCGCAGCCCGACGCGGGCCTGCTGGTAGCCGTCGAACACGCCGGACAGCTGCTGGACCGGGGCGAAGAACAGGTTGAGGTACAGCATGAACGCGAGCAGCACGCCGACCGGCAGGTCGCCGGTCGCCACCCGCTGCGCGCCGACGACCAGCACCGACGCCTGCGCGACGCCGGCCAACAGCGCGACGAACGGGAAGTAGGTCGCCACGTACCGCTGGGCCCGCAACCGGGTGCGGCGGTAGGTGTCGCTGCGTGCCGCGAACTCCCGCGCCGACCGCTCCTCCCGCGTGAAGGCCTGCGCCACCCGGATGCCCGACACGTTCTCCTGCATGTCCGCGTTCACGGCGCTGACCTGCTCGCGCGCCTGCGTGTAGGCCGCGGTGGAGAGTCGCTGGAAGATCACCGTCGCGATGATCAGCACCGGCAGCACGGACAGCGCCACCATCGCGAGCCCCGGGTCGGTGATCACGAGCGCCCCCGTGATCGTCACGACCGTCAGCACGCTCGCGAGCGCGCTGACCAGCCCGGTCTGCAGGAACGTCGACAGGGCGTCCACGTCCGTGGTCATGCGGGTCATGATCCGGCCGGCCATCTCGCGCTCGAAGTAGTCGAGCCCGAGCCGCTGCAGGTGGGCATAGCTGCGCACCCGCAGCAGGTAGAGCAGCCGCTCACCCACCCGCGCGGTCAGGATCGTGTTCACCGCGTTGTCCGCGAAGCTCAGGCACACCAGCACCGCCGCGATCGCCGTCACCACCCACAGCGCGGTGGCGTTGTGGGTGAGCACGCCGTCGTCGACACCACGCTGGACCAGCAGCGGCACCGCCATCGAGAGCACCGCGTCGGTGATCACCAGCCCGGCCACGACGGCCAGCATGAGGCGCACCGGCTTCAGCAGGCGGCGCAGCCGGAAGCCGGGGTCGGGCGCCGTCGGGTCCTCGTCCCGCAGCTCCGGCTTCTCGGTCGCCGGCGGCAGCGCGGCCACCCGAGCCATCAGCTCCGGCGTCGGCGGCGCGCCGTTCATCGCCCCGATCCGCCCACCCGCGGCGCCGCCGCGGGCCGGCGCGCCGATCGTGACCTCCGGTGCGCGCGTGGTCGCGGTCGGCTCCTCGACCTCCGCCGGCCACAGCTCCGGTGTCCAGCCCTCGGGGCCGGGCACCAGCACGGCCCGCCCCCGGGACATGTCCTCGATGGCCTCACCAGGGCCGGCCAGCAGCGCCCGGTACAGCTCGCATCGCTCGGTCAGCTCCTCGTGCGTGCCGATGTCGACCACCTTGCCGTGGTCGAGCACCGCGATCCGGTCCGCCAGCGCCAGCGTCGACCGGCGGTGCGCGATCAGCAGCGTCGTGCGGTCCTGGGTGACGGCCCGGAGCGTGTCGTGGATGGCGGCCTCGGTCGCCGTGTCCACCGCGGACGTCGCGTCGTCGAGCACCAGCACCCTCGGGTCCGACAGCAGCGCCCGCGCGAGCGCCACCCGCTGCCGCTGGCCGCCCGACAGCGTCAGCCCGCGCTCGCCGACCACCGTGTCGTAGCCGTCCGGGAGCGCGGTGATGAACGCGTCGGCCTGCGCGCCCCGCGCCGCCGCCGCGATCTCCTCGTCGGTCGCGTCGGGGCGGCCGTAGGCGATGTTGGTGCGCACGGTGTCCGAGAAGAGGAAGGCCTCCTCGAACACGACGCCGACGGTGCCGCGCAGCGAGGCCAGCCGCAGGTCGCGGATGTCCACGCCCGCCACCGAGATCGAGCCCTCGTGCACGTCGTAGAAGCGGGGTAGGAGCAGGGACACGGTCGACTTGCCGGACCCCGCGGTGCCGACCAGCGCGAGCGTCTCGCCCGGCCGGACCTCGAAGGAGACGCCGTCCAGCACCGGCTCGCTGCGGGTGTAGCCGAAGCGGACGTTCTCCAGGCGGATCCCGGCCGGGCCCGCCGGCACGTCGATCGCGTCGGGGGCGTCGACGACCGTCGGGTGGGAGTCGATCAGCTCGTAGACCCGCTCCACGCCGGCCCGCGCCAGCTGCACGTTGACCAGCAGGCTCGACATCAGCCGGGTGGGCCCGACGAGGTTTGCCACGTAGCTGGCGAACGCGAGGAACGTGCCGAGCGTGACCTGGCCGTTCATGGCCATGAACCCGCCGACCAGGAGGACCGCGACCTGGCCGGCGGCCGGCATGGCGACGAGCGTGGCGGCCGGGCGGGAGGTCAGCTTCGCCGTGCGCATCCGCTCGCCGAACAGCGTGCGTGCCGCCCGGTCGAGGCGGTTGATCTCCCGCATCTCCTGGCCGAAGCCCTTGACCACGCGGACGCCCGTGATCGTCTCCTCGACGTGCTGGGCGAGGTCGGCCGCGCGTTGCTGTGCCGACCAGGAGGCGGGGAACAGCACCTGGCGGCTGCGGACGGCGACCACGGCCACCACCGGCATGACCACCAGCGCGATCAGCGTCAGCAGCGGGGAGAGCCACAGCATGGCCGCGAACGCCGCGAACGCGAACACGATCGTGCCGACCGAGAGCGGGAGGATCATCAGCAGGCCCTGCACGACCTGCAGGTCCGTGATCGACCGCGAGACCACCTGGCCGGTGCGCAGGGTGTCCTGCTTCGCCCCGTCGAGCCGCTGGACGGCGGAGAAGACCTGCTGACGCAGGTCGTGCTGCACGTCCAGTGCGAGCCGCCCCCCGAGGTAGCGGCGCACGAACGCGGTCACGAACGTCGACAGCTCCATCAGGATCAGCGCGGCGACCAGCCACACGAGCCGGGACGTGGTCCCGGCCACCGCGTCGTCGACGACCAGCTTCACCAGCACCGGCCCCGCGGCCTGGAAGCCGACGCCGATCACCGAGGAGGTCATGGACAACACGACGAGCCGCCGGTGCCGCCAACAGGCGGCACTCAGCCGGCGGATCCAGCCGGGGGAGGAGTCGGACACGTCCCCCACACTAGGCGCGCCCACCCCCGCGCGAGTCCCGCGTTCAGACATAGCGAGTCCCGCGTTCACACATACCGAGTTGCGGTTTCGTGCACACGGTCCGGGCCGGGACCTGCACGAATCCGCAGTTCGATGTGTTCGAACGCGGGACTCGCGGTGGTGGTTGTCAGGTGATGTCGCGGTTGTTGTTGCGGAGCAGGCCGCCGACGAAGAAGACCGCCGTCCAGGCCAGGAAGATCAGGCCGCTGATCCACATCGAGAACGCGCCGGGCGCGCCGGCGCCGGCGCGGGCGATGACGGCGAACTGGTCCCGCTCGCTCGGGGTCGGGTTGCCGCCGACGATGCCCTGGATCTGGTCGTACAGCAGCTGCGCCGCCGTCGACCCCGTCAGGCCGTTGGCCGAGCCGTTCGGCATCACCCCGGCGAGGTGCAGGTCCGGGTTCTGTGCCGTGATCAGCACCTCCGCGATCGGCCCGATCAACCCCGCGTACAGCAGCAGCACCAGCAGTGCCGCCACCGGCGAGCCCAGCAGGGCGCCCACCCCCATGCCCAGCAGTGTCCACAGCAGGCACGACAGGATGCCGGTGAACAGGATGATCAGCCAGTCACTCGCGTCCGGCAGCTTGCCGGTGGTCCCCAGCACGATGCCCAGGCTCGCCGCCAGCGCCACGACGACGCCGTAGACCAGGCCCCACATCGTGTACACGATCGCCTTCGCGCCCAGCACCGTCGCGCGGCTCGGCGCGGTCAGGAAGCTCGTCGTGATCGTCTTCCGGTTCAGCTCGCTCGCCAGTGCCAGGGCGCCGAACACCATGGGGAACAGCGACGCGAAGTTCATCGCCCTGGTCAGCGCCAGCGACGACAGGGACAGCTCGGCGTTGCTGATGCCGCCGCTGTTCAGCGCGTCCTCGATCGCGTCGCCGACGTCGGTGAAGAACTTCGCGGCCAGCCACGCCCAGCCCAGCGCCAGGCCGACGGCCGGGATCAGCAGCGCCCACCACATCTTGGTGGTGAGGATCTTGCGGAACTCCGCCCTGATCAGGTTGCCCATCAGTTGTTACCCCCGTCCGAGCCGCCGCTGGCACCCGGGCCGGGCGGGGGCGTGTCGGGTGGTGGCGGGGCCTGCGGCGGCGCCTCCCAACCGGTCGGCGGCTGCTGCCAGCCACCGGAGGGCTGCTGCTGGTAGCCACCCTGCTGCGGCGGGGGCGCCTGCTGGTAGCCGCCGGGCGGGTACCCCTGCGGTGGGTAGCCCTGCTGCGGCGGGTAGCCGGGCTGCTGGTGGTAGCCGGACTGCTGACCGGGCGGCGGCGCACCCCAGCCAGGAGCCGGACCCTGTGGTGGCGCCTGGGCGTACGGCATCTGCCCGGTGTACTGGCCCGCGGTCAGCCGGAAGAACAGCTGCTCCAGGTCCGCCCGCTCCTCGTGCACGCCGTACAGCGCGATACCCGCCTGCGCCGCGACGTCGCCGACCTGCTGGATCGTCGCGCCGACCACGGCGAGCTTGCCGTCCGGCGTCGGCGACACGTTGGTGATCTTCGCTTCCCGCAGCGCGACCGCCAGCCGCTGCGGGTCGGCCGGCTGCACGATGACCCGGCTCTGCTGGGAGCTCCGCAGCTCGTCGAGCGACCCGTAGTACATGGTCTGGCCCCGGCTGATGATCACCACCTGGTCGATCGTCTGCTCGACCTCGGCCAGCAGGTGGCTGGAGATCAGCACCGTGCGACCGCTCTGCGCGAACGCCTTCAGGAACGCGCGCAGCCAGGCGATGCCCTCCGGGTCGAGGCCGTTCGCCGGCTCGTCGAGGACCAGCACCTGCGGGTCGCCGAGCAGCGCGGTCGCGAGCGCGAGGCGCTGCTTCATCCCCAGCGAGAAGCCGCCGGCGGCCCGGTTGCCGGCCGCGGCGAGGCCGACGAGGTTCAGCACCTCGTCCGCCCGCTGGTCGTGCACGCCCATGGCGGCCGTGTACACCCGGAGGTGGTCGCGCGCGGTGCGGCCGGGGTGGAAGCCCTGCGCCTCCAGCACGCCGCCGACGATGCGGGCGGGGTTGCCGAGCCGGTTGAACGGCTCGCCGTTGATCGTCGCCCAGCCGGACGTCGGGCGCACGAGGCCGAGCAGCATGCGCAGTGTGGTCGTCTTGCCGGAACCGTTCGGGCCGAGGAAGCCGGTCACCGTCCCGGGTTCCACGTTGAAACTGAGGTTCTGTACCGCGGCGACCTGACCGAAGTGCTTGGTCAGGTTCTGCACCACGATGCGGCCGCTGCCGTCCTGCACGTGCCCTCCATGCCTCGCCTGCGGGTTCGTGCGGGCCATCTTGCCCCATGGCGGTGGTGGGTTTGTGGCGAACGGTCCTAACGGGTCCGAGTGTTTACCCGGCCAGGGGGATCGGCGGGTGTCAACCGGCTGAAGGGGTTGCGCAGCGGGTGGGTGCGGCGCCGGTGCGGGACGCCCTCGTCGATCAGGTGCTCGTGGGCGGCACGCCACACCTGGCACGGCCAGCGCCTGGCGCGGCCGCCGGAGCGGCAGCCCGCGCAGCGGCCGTCCGGATCGGCGTCGTGTGTGCTCAGCAGCCGGCGCCAGCCGTCGGCCAGCCGGCGCAGTTCGGCGCGGGCCAACGGGAGCAGCTTGGCGGGATCGCCCTGGCCGGCCGCCTTGTCCACGGCGGCCAGCCGGTTCAGTACGGCACGGCGGGTGTCATCCATCCCGGGGACCACTGGGTTCACCCGACCTGGCGATCCGGGTGCTCGACGGAGCGGTCGGCGACCTGGTCGAGCGCCCGGCCCAGGCCCCTGGCCTGCTGCGCGGACAGCACCGCGGCGGCGCCTGGCGGTGGGACGAGCACCACCCGCTCGCTTTCGACGAGGACCATCAACGCCCGGTCGCGGCCGAAGGGGTCTATGCATCTGACGGACCATCGGGGTTCAGTCACCGATACGGCATCGGTCATGGAAAGGAAGGACCGAAGTGGTAACGACGGACTTCACTCCATTGCCGCGTTTCTCACTCGATCGAGCGCGCCGTGGAGTGAACGTCGCAGTGCGAGTAGTGGCGGTCGCGGCGGGTGATCCTTGTGCGCCCGCTGTGTCGGGTAGGGGCTGAATCGAGAACTTTTACGACTCACCCACCCCCGATTGCACCACCCTGGACCGGATGCGCTTAAACTGCACTTGGCGGCCCGCTCCCAGTGACCCCCAGGCTGGTTGAGCGGGCCGCCCTCAAAACCCCTGTTCGACTGGCGTCTTCCCCGTTCCCGTGTTTCTTCCGGGGGGGCGACCCCCAGACCCCCACGGTGCGGATTGGTTCCGATCCAGCGTGGTGGGTGTTCGTTTGGGCTGATCGGGCTACTTGGGCTACTCGGGGCTACTTGCTAACGGGAGCTAACGGGGATGTGCGGTTCTGTTCATTGTGTTCATGGAACTTGGGAACGCGGGAACGGGGGACTGGCTGTCGCTAATTTGCGACAGGGTGTCTGGTTTTGGGGTGGTCGGGGGGCTTTTCGGTTGGGGTGGGGGGTTTCTGCTTTTGGGCGCGTGTTGATTAGTTGACGATTTTGGTCAACGGGATGTGTGACAAGTTGTGGGCTGTTGCCACAGGGGCGTTGGTCAGGGCGCCCTGGTGGGTGTTCAGGCCCTGCTTCAGGGCTGGGTCGGTTGCCAGGGCGGCGTGCCAGCCCTTGGCCGCCAGGGCCTGTGCGTAGGGCAGGGTGACGTTGGTCAGGGCGTACGTCGACGTCCTGGGGACCGCGCCCGGCATGTTCGCCACGCAGTAGAAGACCGAGCCGTGGACCTCGTAGGTCGGGTCCGCGTGGGTCGTGGGGTGGGAGTCCTCGAAGCAGCCGCCCTGGTCGATCGCGATGTCGACCAGTACCGAGCCCGGTCGCATGTCCGCCACCAGCTCGTTGCTGATGAGCTTCGGTGCCCGTGCGCCTGGGACCAGCACGGCGCCGATGACCAGATCGGCCTCGCGGGCGGCCTGCTCGACGGCGTACCGGCTGGACGCCACGGTCTTGAGCTGTCCGCGGAACTGGGCGTCGATCTGGCGCAGCCTGTCCACGTTGGTGTCCAGGACCTCGACGTCCGCGCCCATGCCGACCGCGATGGTCGCCGCGTTCAGGCCCGCGACGCCGCCGCCGATCACCATGACCCGCGCCGGGGCCACGCCCGGCACGCCGCCGGGCAGCACGCCCCGCCCGCCGGACGGCTTCATCAGCGCGTACGCCCCGACCTGTGGCGCCAGCCGGCCCGCGACCTCCGACATGGGGGCGAGCAGCGGCAGCGCGCCGTTGCTGGTCTGGACGGTCTCGTACGCGATGGCCGTCGTGCCCGCGTCGAGCAGCGCCCTGGTCAGCGGCTCGTCGGCGGCCAGGTGCAGGTAGGTGAACAGGACCTGGTCGCGGCGCAGGAACTGGTACTCGGCCGCGATGGGCTCCTTGACCTTCAGCACCATCTCACCCTCGGCCCACACCTCCTCGGCGGTGGCCAGCACCTTCGCGCCCGCGGCGAGGTACTCCTCGTCCGTGATGGCCGACCCGAGACCGGCGCCCGCCTCGACGAACACGTCGTGCCCGTGCGCGGTCAGCTCGTGCGCCCCAGCCGGGGTCAGCGCGACCCGGTACTCGTGGTTCTTGATCTCTTTGGGAACCGCGATCTTCACTGCTGAGCGTCCTTCCGACGACTGGGCCGATTGGTGTCGAACACCACAATGCGATAACAATAAGTAAGTGTCATCGTGGCGCTAGCACCAGACATGAGCCCGGCTGTAGTGCTGGTAGCACAGTCAGGCCCAGTGGAGCGCCGCCAGTTGGACCAGTAGTGCCAGCCTCGTGTCCGGGTCGTCCAGGTCGACCTTCGCCAGCTCGACGAGCTTCGCCAGCCGGTACCGCAGGGTGTTCGGGTGGATCCGCAGCGCGCCGCTCGCCGCACGGGGGTCCCCGGGGTGGCGCAGCCACTCGTACAGCGTGTCCACATAGGACGTGCCGGACCGCTCGTCGTGCGCGGTCAGCACGGCCAGCGGCCCGAAGTCGGTGGCGCCGGAGGCCAGCGCGCCCGTCGCCGAGCGATGCAGCGCCAGGACGGTCCACGCCTCCTCGTGGCTCACCACCGGGCCCCCGATCAGGCCCGTGCGCAGCAGGTTCAGCATCTCCTCGGCCAGTGAACGCGACGCGGCCAGCTCGGTCAGCGGCGCCGCGGGACCGGCCGCGACCAGCGGGCCCTCCTCGCCGGTCAGCGCCTGCCGCAGCGCGGGCCAGCCGGTGCGGTCCGCGACCACCGCGTACAGCACGTCACGCAGCTCCGTCACGGCGGGCCGGCGCCCGACGCCCGCGGTGATCCGCTCCCACAGCGCGAGCCGCATGCCTTCCGCGCCAAGGGGATCCGGCGTGCGGATGGCGATCGCGACCACGCGGTGCGGCTCGTCCGGCAGGTCCAGCTCGGCGGCCGCCAGCCGCACGCTGCCGGTGCCCTCCAGGACCGTCCGGACCAGCTCCGCGGACCGCCGCCGGCCGGCGTCCTCACGGGCCCGCCGGCGCAGCAGGTGCAGCGCGACGACCGGCGCCGTGTCGGCGAACGCGGACGCCCGCTCGTCGGACACCGGTCCCGGCACGACCGCCCACATCGAACCGAGCAGCTCGCCGCCCATCCGGATCGGCACGATCAGCCGCGGCAGCGTCCCGTCCTTCTGGCGCGGCACGAAGATCGTGGTCCGGCCGCGGGACAGGTCGCGGAACACGCCACGCGAGCGGAACCGGGCGAGCACGTCGTCCGGTACGCGCCGGCCCATGATCGTCGACACCCGGGCGGGGTCCGTGCGGTCCTGGCGGGCCGAGTAGGCGAGCACGCGGGAGTTGGCGTCCTCGATCGTGACCGGGGCGTCGACCACCGCGGCCGCCGCGTCGGCCAGCCGGAACAGGTCGCCGAGGCCGGGCTCGGCGTCGTGGTGCTCGTCGGACTCGTCGGCGTCCGCGTCGAGGACCGACCGCAGCAGGAGCACGACCTGCGCCCACGAGGCGGCCGCGTTCACCTCGACCAGCGCGACGCCGACGGCCTGCGCGGCGGAGCGGACCGCGGCGCGGCCGGGCAGCGGCGGCTTGAGCAGCACCGCGGCCGCGCCCTCGCAGTACCGGACCAGCTCCGCGGCGTCCTTCGTGCCGTGCACGCCGACGCCGAGCACGAGGTCGCCCTGCCCGATCGGGTCCCGGCCCCCCGGTTCGGCGATCACGACGTCGGTGACGTGCTCGGCCGTGCCGGGCAGGCGGGTGTGCAGAAGCGTCGGCCCGACCCGGTCGACGACGCCCTGCACGGTGATCACGTGGAGATGGTGTCAGCCGGAACGCCGGCCGACCAGCGCACGCGGCCGGCGGGGGTGTCAGTAGAGCGCGGCCGTGATCCACTCGGCGATCGGGAGATCGCGGTTGCGGCACTCCTCGGACAGTCGCATCGTCCACCGGAGGGCCTGGACCATCAGCGTGTCCATCTCCTCCTGAGCGGCCGACGCCAGCGCGATCTCGATGTGGGCCCGCGCCGCCTCGCTGTCGCCGTGGACCTCCGCGAGCAGCACGCGCACGGCCGTGCGGACCGGGGGATCGGCCTCGTCGATGGGGACCTCGTTGCCGGCGTTGTCGAACACCTGCATCTTCACCGGGGCGGTCCCGCCGCTGCTGAGCGCGGAGACCATCGAGCTGCATTCGTGGAACAGCAACAGCATCACGTCTCTGGCGTCGTCGCCCGGCACGCTCGGCTCGTCGACACCCGCCCGCATGGCGATCAGCGCGGCGCTGGCAGCCTGGACCACCCGTGAATGCTCTGGTTCCACAACAACATCTTCCAACAGGAGCGCGCCTCGTGGGCAACTCAGTGGGAAACGAAAACTCCACCCTGTCCGGTGGCCACCCCGATCGAGGCCCACCAGTCCGCCGCGTCCGCCGACGGGACGTCCAACACCGAGGACGTCGCGCCGAACGCGGACAACACCTCCACCGTCCGCGCGGTTTCGACCGCCAGCACGGGAGAACCCGCGCCGAGGGCCGGCGACAGCGTCACCGACCGCACCCCGGTGGTGCTCACCAGCTCGAGGTCGAGCGGACCACCCGTGACGCCACAGAGGCCGACCCGCACACCGATGTCATTCAGCACCTCCAGGTTGTCCCGCGCGTCACCCAGCTCGTCGTGCAACGCGCCGGCGTCGAGTGACACCTCCAACCGGTCCGCTTCGAGCCCGCCGTCCCACAGCGCGCTGCGCACCGCCCGCACGAGGTCGGCGTCGACGGACTGGTTGCGGGTCAACTGAACCCGCAGCACACCGGGTGAGCCGGCGAACCGCCGGCATGCCTCGCGTAGCAGCAACGGTCCAATGTGGACGGACCAGCCCGTGCGCTCCGCGAGTCGCAGGACGGTCGCGTGGTCGGCCTCGGACCACGAGAAGACCGCCCGCGCGCCAACGGGTTCGCGGTCCGACAGCCGCACGACCGGCTCGAGCTCGACGGCCAGCTCGCCGAGCTCCCAGGCCGCTGGCAGCGACGAGGCGAGCCGGGCGAACTCCACGTTGGCGCGGTCCTCCTCCTCGTGGAACCCGGCCCACTGCCGCCTGCCGGTCGCCTTCGCCTTGCGCAGCGCGGCGTCCGCCGCGCGGAACAGCTCCGTCGCCGTGAGGGCGCCGCCCGCCTGTCTTCGCACCGCGCCGACGCTCGCGCCGACCGCGACGCCGTGGCCGTCGATGTACTCGGGGGCCTCCAGCTCCGCGGTGATCGAGCCGATCAGCTCGCCGATGTCCGGCGTCTTCGGCGAGTCCTCCACCAGCACCGCGAACTCGTCGCCGCCGATGCGGGCGACGAGCGCGTCCTCGTTGGCGGTCGCCTCCTCGAGCCGCCGCGCGACGGTCTGGAGTAGACGGTCGCCGACCGCGTGCCCGAGGCTGTTGTTCACCAGCGAGAACGCGTCGAGGTTGAGGCAGCACAACGTGATCGTGGTGTCCGTCTCGGCCCGCTCCAGCGCGCTCTCCAGCTTGGTGCGGAAGCACTGCCGGTTCGGGAGTCCGGTCAGCGCGTCGTACAGCAGCTGGTGGCCGAGGCGGTCCTGCAGCAGGTGCAGCTCGGTGACGTCCTGCGCCATCGTGACGAAGTACGCCGGGTCGCCCGCGCCGTCCCGCAGCAGCGAGATCGCGAACAGCACCCACGCGACCTCGCCGTTCTCCTTGCGCAGCTTGCGATGCTCGTGCACGCGAGCCAGCTCGCCGTCGAGGATGCGGCGGTAGGGCGCCATCACGTCGCCGCCGACCTCGTCCTGGAAGATGTCGGTCAGCACGCGCCCGGGCAGCCGGTCCTGCTTGACGTCGAGGATGGCCGCGAGGGCGGGGTTCGCCTCGATGCACATGCCGTCGAGGTTCGTGATCACGATGCCGGTCGCCGACGACGTGAACACCTCGCGGAAGCGGTTCTCGGTGCCGCGCAGGTTGTGCTCGGCCCGCAGCACCGCGTTGAACAGCGCCTGTTTGACCTCTTCCTGCTGGGTGAGGGTGTAGGCCCGCAGCCCGTCCGCGTAGCCGGCGGACACCGCGCCCAGCAGGGACATCGTGCGCTTCGCGAGGTCGTTGTCCGGCGTCCGCGCCAGGTCGGCGAGCAGGCCGTCGGAGAGCGAGGTGATCGTCGCGGTCAGCGCCGTCGGGTCGATGAAGCCCTCGCTGACCAGCCGGTGCCCGATCGAGAGACCGGCCGACATCGAGAACCTCTCGGCGCCGAGGATCGCGAGCAGCTGGTCGACGAGCTCGAGCAGCAGCGACTCGATCTCGTCGGCCGACCGCGGGATGTAGGACGCCGCGGTGGCCGACCGCGTCCAGCTGCGCGCCAGCTCCTCCCGCCGGTGTACCGGGGGGAGGATCAAACCGGGTTCGGCCATTGCCTGGTCCATCTTCGAGGGTTGCGCTCAGAAGCGATCATGCCGGAGGCGGTGGAGACCCCGTCGCCCGGACGTACTCGATCGCGCTACTTCTTCCGGGCGACTCCCGCGTACAGACCGTCACGCTCCTCGGCTCCCTGCGGGTTTGTCTCGCGGTCCGGGCGCCACCGGGACGTCGTCACGAGACCGGGCTCGACCACGTCCCAGTCGCCGAACAGGCGGCTGACCTCCGCCTTCGTCCGCGCGCGGACGGCGTTCTGGGTCTGCCGCATGTCCGATGTGAGCTCGGTCATGTCGCGGAAGTCGTCGGTGAGGTGGGACAGCCCCAGGTAGCTGCCCGGCGGCACGGCGTCGCGGTAGGCCGCGAACACGCTCTCCGGGTCGTCGAGGACGTAGTGGCCGATGGCGATGGCGAGGATGCCGACCGGCTTGTCGAGGTCGAGCGTGGCCCGGGTGTCCGGGTCGCCCAGCACGAGGCTCGGCTTGGTGATGTCGGCGTGCACCATCACCGCGTTGTCGTTGTCCTCCAGGATGAGCTGGCTGTGCGCCACGGCGACGTGCTCGATCTCGACGTAGACCACGCGGGTGGACGGGTCGGTGGCCTGGGCGATCTCGTGCACGTTGCCGACGGTGGGGATGCCGGAGCCGAGGTCGAGGAACTGGCGGATGCCCTGTTCCATCAGGTACAGCACGACGCGGCGCAGGAAGGCGCGGTTCTGGATCGCGAACTGGCGGGACTTCGGGTCCACCCTGTCGCGCTGCCGGACGAACTCGCGGTCGACGGTGAAGTTGTGGTTGCCGCCGAGCACGTAGTCATAGATTCTGGCCGCGCTGGGTTTTTCCAGGTCAACCGAGGTTGGTACCCAGTTGGTCTGCTGTGACACCGTCCACCTCTTGTTCTTAATCGATCGGTAACCGAGACACTACCGAGACGTGGACTATCGTTGTCGACCGGTCACCCGGATGGACCACGAGCCTGGAATCTTTCACGAGGTCGTGGAACCCCGGCCACGTTCGGTACCGCCGGTGGTCTCACCAGTCGCGTTGGACAGCGCGCCGAGTGCCATGTCCCGCAACATCGTCGCCATGCCGTCGCGGCCGAGGTGGCGGCTGTGCGGGGTGGAGTTGATCAGTCCGAAGACGGCGTGCGCGGCGGCCCGGGCGGCCGGCTCGTCGAGCTCTCCGGTCGTGTCGCGTATGGCCTGTACCCACACCTCGACGTAGCGCCGCTGTAGGGCACGCACACGTCGGCGGTCCGGGTCGGTGAGGTTGCCGAGGTTCCGTTCCTGCACGGTGATCAGCGACGGGTTGTCGATCGCGAAGTCCACGTGGAACGCCACCAGTTCGCCCAGCAGCTTGGCGGGTTCCTCGGTCCGCTCCCGCCGCTCCAGCCCGCCGGCCAGCAGGACGTCGCTGATGGAGGTCAGCATCTCACCCAGCATCGCGTCCTTGCTGCGGAAGTGCCGGTACAGCGCGGGCCCGGACACGCCCACCGCCGCCCCGATCTCGTCGATGCCGACCCCGTGGAACCCGTGCCGCGCGAACAGTCCCGCTGCTGCGGCGAGGATCTGCTCCCGACGGCTGGACACCGCGCCATGATACCGACGCGTAAACACCCCCTCCCACGTTCAACCCCGCGAGTCCCACGTTCAAACACCGCGAGTCCCGCGTTCAAACACCCCGAGTTGCGGTTTCGTGCACATGCCGACTGTCCGACTGCACGAAACCGCAACTCGGTATGCGTGAACACGCAACTCGGTATGCGTGAACGCGGGACTCGGTGTGGGTGAGCGCGGGACTCGCGCGGTTGCTTGTGCCAATTGGGAGCGGTAACTGGGAAGTGTGAACTACCAACGAGGTGGTTCGCTTTCTTGTTACTTACTGGTAATGATGATGGCGTTGGAATCCCTGCTGTGGAGGTTGACCATGCCTCTCCGTTCCATCGTCATCGCATCCCTCGCACTGGCGGGCGCTGTGCTCGCCGCCGCACCGGCACTCGCTGATCCCGTTGTCCAGGCTGGGAAGTACGTCGCGCTCGGCGACTCCTACTCCTCCGGCACCGGCGCCGGGAGCTACGGCAGCAGCGGTAGCTGCAAGCGCAGTGCCAACTCCTACGCACAGCTGTGGGCCAACGCGAACGCGCCGTCCGCGTTCGTGTTCGTGGCCTGTTCCGGCGCCGTGACCACGGACGTGACGGCCAACCAGGTCGGCTCGATCACGTCGGACACCTCGCTCGTGACCATCTCCGTCGGCGGCAACGACGCCGGTTTCGCCGACGTCATGACCGACTGCAACCTCGGCTCGGACTCGACCTGCGTCGCCCGCAACCAGGAGGCGCAGACCTACGCCCGCGACCAGCTGCCGGCGCGGCTGGACGCGGTCTACACCCAGATCCGCAACCGGGCGCCGAACGCGCGGGTCGTCGTGCTCGGCTACCCGCACATCTACCAGCTGGGCGGCAGCTGCTCGGTCGGCCTCAGCGAGACCAAGCGGGCGGCGATCAACCAGTCGTCGGACGTGCTCGCGCAGGTCATCAGCGGCCGGGCCGGCGCGTTCGGCTTCACGTTCGTCGACGGGCGGTCGGCGTTCGCCGGCCACGAGATCTGCGCGTCCGGCGCGCGCTGGCTCAACAGCATCACCTGGCCGATCGACGAGTCCTACCACCCGAACGCGGCCGGCCAGCGCGGCGGCTACTACCCGGCGCTGGAGGCCGTCGCCTGACAGGCACCGCCGAGGGACGGCGCCCGGTTGCTCGGCCGGGCCCCGTCCGGGGCTCAAAGGGCGGCGTTCTGGTTCTTTGGGGCAACCGGCCCTAATTCACTTTTCCCTGTTCGGAGCGCTGGCGACACTGAATTCGCCAAAACCAATCCATCCGATGGAGTGCTCCGATGGACTCTTTGGGTCAAATTCTGAGCATGCTGGCCTCGCTCGCCGGCATATTCGGCGTCGTCATCGCTTACCTGCAGTACCGGGTCAAGCACCCGGCCGGCCCGCCGCCGCCGGGGCTCACGCCGGCGGCACAGCACTGGGGACCGCCTCCCGTGGTGCGGGTCGCCACGGTCTGGGTGGTGGTCGAGGCGGTGGCCACCGTGTTCCTGCTCTACGGCGTGTTTCGCACGGTCATGGCCAACATCGACGACTTCGGCTTCCCCGTGCCCGCGCTGCCCGAGGCCGCCGTCGTGCTCGGGCCGATCGGGCTGGCCGCGCTCATCGGGATCGTCAGCGTGCCGGTCGCGGTCCGGCGCGGCACCGGCCTGCGGGACGGCGACGCGTCGGTCCGCGGCAAGCTGCTCGGCGCCGCGGCGCGGGACCTGTTCTTCGGCGTCGCGCTCGTGATCGCCGCGCAGGTGTTCGCGGACGACATTCCGGAGGCGGTGTTCGGCATCCTTTCGGTTTATCTCACCTGGAGCATCGTGTCGGCGTTCGTGCACCTCGGCCTGCTTCTCCAGAATCGGACCAGAGCCTGGGTGGAGGTCCGGCGGACTCCGCGGGCGCCGGCTGGACGGGTGCATTGACCGGAGCTAACATGCTCATGTTAACGATGGCTAACGTGAGCGGAGCGACATGGACGCGCCCGTCCTGCGTACCTCTGTCGACCCGGGTGACCCCGCGTACCAGCGGTACACGAAGGAACACACGGCGCTCGCCGACGACCTGCGAGCCCGTACCGCCACCGCCCGGCGTGGTGGCGGCGAGCGTGCCCGGCAGCGGCACGTCGACCGCGGCAAGCTGCTGCCCCGTGACCGGGTCGAGTCGCTCGTCGACCCCGGCTCACCGTTCCTCGAGCTGTCGCCGCTGGCCGCGACCGGCATGTACGACGACGAGGCGCCCGCCGCCGGGATCATCACCGGGGTCGGCCGCGTCTCCGGCCGAGAGTGCGTGATCGTCGCCAACGACGCGACGGTCAAGGGCGGCACGTACTACCCGATGACCGTCAAGAAGCACCTGCGTGCGCAGGAAGTCGCGCTGCACAACAACCTGCCGTGCGTGTACCTCGTGGACTCCGGCGGCGCGTTCCTGCCCAGGCAGGACGAGGTCTTCCCGGACCGCGACCACTTCGGGCGCATCTTCTTCAACCAGGCCACCATGTCCGCACGCGGCATCCCGCAGCTCGCCGCGGTGCTGGGCTCCTGCACGGCGGGCGGCGCGTACGTGCCGGCGATGAGTGACGAGGCCGTGATCGTCCGTAACCAGGGGACGATCTTCCTCGGCGGTCCGCCGCTCGTGAAGGCGGCGACGGGAGAGGTGGTCACGGCGGAGGAACTGGGCGGCGGGGACGTCCACTCGCGACAGTCGGGCGTCACCGACCACCTCGCCGAGGACGACGGGCACGCGTTGCGGATCGTCCGGTCGATCGTCTCGACGCTCGGGCCGCGCGCGCCGCGACCCTGGGACGTCGCGGCGACCGAGGAGCCGGCCGTCGATCCGGCCGAGCTGTACGGCGTGGTGCCCACCGACTCGCGCACCCCGTACGACGTGCGGGAGGTCATCGCGCGGATCGTCGACGGCAGCCGGTTCCGGGAGTTCAAGAAGGAGTACGGCACCACGCTCGTCACGGGGTTCGCCCGCGTCCACGGGCATCCGGTGGGCATCATCGCGAACAACGGCGTGCTGTTCGGCGAGTCCGCGGTGAAGGGCGCGCACTTCATCGAGCTGTGCGACCAGCGAAGCGTTCCGTTGGTGTTCCTGCAGAACATCACCGGGTTCATGGTGGGCCGGGACTACGAGGTCTCCGGCATCGCCAAGCACGGCGCCAAGATGGTGACCGCGGTGGCGTGCGCGCGGGTGCCGAAGTTCACCGTGATCATCGGCGGGTCGTTCGGCGCGGGCAACTACTCCATGTGCGGGCGGGCGTACGAGCCGCGGTTCCTCTGGATGTGGCCCAACGCGAGGATTTCGGTGATGGGCGGCGAGCAGGCGGCGTCCGTGCTCGCCACCGTGCGGCGCGACCAGTTCGAGGCACGCGGTGCGGACTGGCCCGCGTCGGACGAGGAGGCGTTCAAGGCGCCCATCCGCACGCAGTACGAGGACCAGGGGCACCCGTACTACTCGACCGCACGCCTGTGGGACGACGGCGTGATCGACCCGGCCGACACCCGCATGGTGCTCGGACTCGGGTTGTCCGCGGCCGCCAACAGGCCACTCGAACCGGTCCGCTACGGCGTCTTCAGGATGTGACGATGTTCAGCACTGTTCTGGTCGCCAACCGGGGTGAGATCGCCGTTCGGGTCTTCCGGACGTTGGCGCGCATGGGGATCCGTTCGGTCGCGGTGTTCACGGCGGGCGACGTCGCGCACGTGCCGGACGCGGACGAGGCGGTCCGGGTCGGCAGCTATCTGTCCATTGAGGACATCGTCGCGGTCGCACGCGAGACCGGCGCCGAGGCCGTGCACCCCGGTTACGGCTTCCTGGCGGAGAACGCGGCGTTCGCGCGGGCGTGTGCCGAGGCCGGCATCGTGTTCATCGGCCCGCCGCCCGAGGCGATCGAGGCCATGGGCGACAAGATCCGCGCCAAGCAGACCGTGAGCGCGGCCGGCGTTCCCGTTGTGCCGGGCCGGAACGAGCTGGGCATGTCCGACGCGGACCTCGTCGCCGCGGCCGAGGAGGTCGGCTATCCGGTGCTGGTCAAGCCGTCCGCGGGCGGTGGTGGCAAGGGCATGCGGCGCGTGGCGGACCCGGCGGACCTACCGGCGGCACTGGAGTCGGCGCGGCGCGAGGCACGCGGCGCGTTCGGCGACGACACGCTGCTGGTCGAGCGGTTCGTGGCCAACCCGCGGCACATCGAGATCCAGGTCCTGGCCGACGCGCACGGCAACGTCATCCATCTCGGCGAGCGGGAGTGCAGCCTGCAGCGGCGGCACCAGAAGATCATCGAGGAGGCGCCGTCACCCCTGCTGGACGCGGAAAGCCGCGAGCGCATGGGTGCCTCGGCCGCCGACGCGGCCCGGTCCGTCGGCTACACGGGGGCCGGGACCGTCGAGTTCATCGTGTCGACCGACCGGCCGGACGAGTTCTTCTTCATGGAGATGAACACCCGCCTGCAGGTCGAGCATCCGGTGACCGAGCTGGTGACCGGCATCGACCTCGTCGAGCAACAGCTCCGGGTCGCCGCCGGGTCGCCGCTCGACGTCGACGTGGCGTTGCACGGGCACGCGGTCGAGGCCCGTGTCTACGCCGAGGACCCGGCCCGGGGCTTCCTGCCGACCGGCGGCCGGGTGCTGGCGGTTGCCGAGCCGGCGGGCGAGCACGTCCGCGTCGACTCCGCACTGCGGGCGGGCATCGAGGTCGGTTCGAGCTACGATCCCATGCTGGCCAAGGTGATCGCGTGGGGGCCCGACCGGGCCTCGGCGCTGCGCAGGCTCGACGCTGCACTCGGGGGCACCGTGGTTCTGGGTGTTGGCACCAACGTGGCCTTCCTGCGGGCGTTGCTGTCCGATGTGGACGTTCGGGCCGGCCGGCTGGACACCGGGCTGGTGGAGCGCAAGCTCGGCGGTCTCGTGTCCGCCGAGGTGCCGGACGTGGTGTTCGCCGCCGCCGCGCTGGACGAGCTGGCCGACCTCCGGCCCGCCGGTGACGTCGTGGACCCGTGGGACCTCGCCAACGGCTGGCGTCTCGGTGGACCGGTGGCGGTCCCGTTCCGGCTGGCGTGTGGCGACCGGAAGGTCACCGTCCGGGTGACGGGGACGCCCGAGTCGGCGGCCGTCCTGGTCGGCGACGCCGCCCCGGAGACGGAGATGGAGCCGCAGCCGGTGCGGGCCTCGGCGCGCCGCGACGGGAACCGGCTCGAGGTGACCTATGGCGGCCGGGTCACCACCTTCCTGCGTGCACAGGCCGGCGACACGCTCTGGCTCGCCGCGGGCGGGGAGACCTGGGCGGTCGACGAGCACTCGCTGCTGGAGGGCACCGCCGCCGGCGCGGTCAGTGGCGGTCCGGTCGTCAGCCCGATGCCCGGCACCGTGCTGGTGGTCAAGGCGGCCGCGGGAGACGTGGTCACGGCCGGCGCGCCGCTGGTCGTGGTCGAGGCGATGAAGATGGAACACACGGTGACGGCGCCGGTCGACGGCGTGGTCACGGAGCTGCATGTCCGGGCGGGTCAACAGGTCGCGCTCAACCAACCCCTTGCCGTGGTGATCCCACAAGAGGAGCAGTCATGATCGACTTCCGGCTCTCCGAAGAGCACGACACGTTGCGGAAGACCGTGGAGGAGTTCGCCCGCGAGGAGGTCGCGCCGGTCATCGGCGACCTCTACGAGAAGGCCGAGTTCCCCTACGAGATCGTGGCGAAGATGGGCCGGATGGGACTGTTCGGCCTGCCGTTCCCTGAGGAGTACGGCGGCATGGGCGGCGACTTCCTCGCCGTGTGTGTGACGCTGGAGGAACTGGCGCGCGTCGACTCGTCCGTCGCGATCACCGTCGAGGCCGGCGTCTCCCTCGGCGCCATGCCGATCTACCGGTTCGGTACCGAGGAGCAGAAGCGGGAGTGGCTGCCGAGGCTGTGTTCCGGCGAGTTGCTCGGCGCCTTCGGGCTCACCGAGCCGGGTGGCGGCTCGGACGCCGGCGCGACGCTGACCACCGCCGTCGAGCGGGATGGCCAGTGGGTCATCAACGGCTCCAAGGCGTTCATCACCAACTCCGGCACGAGGATCACCGGCCTGGTCACCGCGACCGCCGTCACCGGCAGGGCCGACAACGGGCACAAGGAGATCTCCGCGATCATCGTGCCGAGCGGCACGCCCGGCTTCTCGGTGTCGAAGAGCTACTCCAAGGTCGGCTGGAACTGCTCGGACACACATGAACTGTCCTTTTCGGACTGTCGAGTCCCGGTGGAGAACCTGCTCGGCCAGCGTGGCCGGGGCTACGCCCAGTTCCTGTCCATCCTGGACGAGGGCCGGATCGCGATCGCGGCCGTCTCCGTCGGGCTGGCACAGGGTTGCGTGGACGAGTGTGTGCGGTACGCGCACGAGCGGGAGGCCTTCGGGCACACGATCGGCCACTACCAGGCGATCCAGTTCAAGATCGCGGACATGGAGGCCCGCGCGCACACCGCCCGCCTCGCCTACTACGCGGCCGCCGCGAAGATGCTGCGCGGCCAGCCGTTCAAGCGAGAGGCCGCGATCGCGAAACTGGTCGCCTCCAACGCGGCCATGGACAACGCCCGTGACGCAACCCAGATCTTCGGCGGCTACGGCTTCATGAACGAGTCCCCGGTCGGCCGCTTCTACCGCGACGCCAAGATCCTGGAGATAGGCGAGGGCACCAGCGAGGTCCAACGCATGCTGATAGCCCGAGAACTGGGCCTCCGATAAACAAGGACGGAAAGCACGCACACAAGCCAACTTCGCTGAGTCAGGAACCACCCCAAGCGAACCGCGCTGGGCGCCCACGAACGAAGCCAACCTCGCGAAGCCAGGAACCCCCAAGCCCACCTCGCTGGGCCAGGAACGACCACTCAGACCAACCGGCTGAGCCAGGAACCACCGCCCAGCCAACCTCGCGAAGCCAGGAACCACCCAAGCCCACCTCGCTGGGCCAGGAACCACCACCCAGGCCAACTCCGCTGGGTCAGGAACCGACCGCACCGTGGGGGGTTTGGGGGGCTCGGCCCCCCAGCATGGATCAACCGACCCGGCGAGGTTGCGCAGCAACCGAGCAGGGGTAGGCGGAGGTTGACAAGGCCCCGGCGGTGGCGGCCGCCGAGGCCAGGTCGCAAACCGACCGGGTACCGGTGGGTTTGCAAGTGCGATGCTAGACCAATTCGCACGGAACAGACAAACATCGTGGTTGGCCGTACTATGACAGCGCTTTCCGCCCTGCTGCTCGTACGGAGGCACGATGCGAACACCCCGCGGAATCGTCCTGTTCGCGCTCACGGTGGTGCTGCCGCTGGTCGCGGTGACACCCGTGGCGGCGACGCCGGCGCGGCACGACCGGCCGGCGCCGCCATCCTGGCTGAAGCTGGAGAACGGGGTCTCGTCCCCCCAGTTCGACCTGGCCAACGCGGTCGAGGAGACCCTCTTCGTCCAGACCACGGTCGACAGTGACCTCGACGGCGTCCTGGACCGGGTGCGCGTCCGGCTGTCGCGGCCGGGTGAGACCGAGACGCGGGGCATCAAGGTCCCGGTGATCTTCGAGCACAGCCCGTACCGCTACAACACGGGCGGCGGAGAGAACCACAACGTCGATTTTTCCGTACTACCACAGGAAGGGATCCAGCCCTTCGCGGCCCGGGACGCCGGAACCCCAACCGGCGCCCGGCCGCAACCAGACCTGCCCGGCGCCCTGGACAACTACTGGGTGCCGCGTGGGTACGCGGTCGTGCTCGGCGAGTCGATCGGCACCGGGTTCTCCGACGGGTGTCCCACGGTCGGTGACATGAAGGAGACGCTCGGCACCAAGGCGGTGATCGACTGGCTGAACGGCCGGGCCAGGGCCTACAACGAGGCCGGCGAGCCCGTGGCCGCCGACTGGACCACCGGTGACGTGGGCATGGTCGGCACCTCCTACAACGGCACGCTGCCGAACCAGGTCGCGACGACCGGTGTCGAGGGCCTGCGCACGATCGTGCCGACCTCCGCGATCGCCAGCTGGTACGACTACTACCGGGCGAACGGCCTGGTCCGCGCGCCGCACTCGAACGTCTCCGGCCAGGGTGAGAACGACTTCCTGGGCGAGGACCTGGACGTGCTGGGGTACTACGTCGAGGGCCCGGACCGCGTCGAGAAGTGCCGGCACATCACCGACGCGCTGTTGCAGTACGCCGATCGGACCACCGGCGACTACAACGCGTACTGGAACGAGCGGGACTACCTGCATCGCGCCAAGGGCATCAGGGCGAGCGTGTTCGTCGTCCACGGTCTCGAGGACTACAACGTCATGCCCACGGCGTACGCGTCCTGGTGGGCCCAGCTGACCAGGTACCACGTGCCGCGCAAGATCTGGCTGCACAGGGGCGGCCACGGCGGCCCGACCGGCGCCTCCGACTACCAGGTGACCCTGAACCGCTGGATGGACTACTGGCTGTTCGGCGTCCAGAACGGGATCATGGCCGAGCCCGCGGCCGACATCCAGCGTCCGGACGGCACGTACGAGAAGTACGCGAACTGGCCGGTGCCCGGGGCGCGGAACAGCACGCTGAAGCTGTCGTCGCCGAACGCGACGGACCCCGGCGGGCTGGCCACGCGGTCGGGCGGCGGTCCCCGGCAGTCGTTCGTGGACTCCGGCAAGACCCTCGACACCGACGTGTCGCTGGTCCCGAACCCCGACACGGCGAACCCGAACCGGCTGGCGTACCTGTCCGCGCCGCTGTCGGGTCCGGCCCACCTGAGTGGCACGCCGTCGGTGGCGCTGCGTGCGTCCGTCGACAACCGGTACGCGGCGAACCTGACCGCGCTGCTGGTCGACTACGCCCCGGACGGCACCAGGAAGACGGTCACGCGCGGCTGGACGGACGTGCAGAACCGCAACGGCCGCGACCGCAGCACCCCGATCGTGCAGGGCCGGGAGTACACGTTCACCTGGCCGCTCGAGCCGGACGACTACATCTTCCCGGCAGGACACCGGATCGGGCTCGTGGTCGTGTCCACGGACCGGAACTTCACCCTCCGCCCCGACCCCGGCACCCGGCTGACCGTCGACCCGGGCAGGTCCTCGGTGACGCTTCCGTTGGTGGGCCGGACATGAAGGTGATCGGGCTCGTGGCGGCGTTGCTGGTCGGCCTGGCGACACCCGTCGCCGCGGCACCCGACTGTGCGTCCACTCTGGACTGCTCGTACGACGAGATCAACCAGATGTCCATGCCCGAGCGGCTGGGCTTCGTGCGGGACATGCAGTCCGGTCCCGCGGCGGCCCTGGGCGCCGGTGACCGCTGGCGCAACATCGAGGGTGTCATCACGTTCTTCGTGGACCGGCACCTCGGGGCACCGGACACCTGGGTGTCCTATGTGGACGCGGGCATCGTGGAGGGTATCCAGCGTGGCATCGCGATCGCGCTGGGCCGGTCGGCGGACACGGGTGGCAACCCCGGCGCGACGAAGTGGGCCAGCTACCTGACGCGCCTGTCGACCGGGCAGCTCACCACGCGGTCCGCGCACGACCGGGCGTGGAGCGAGGCCGAGCAGGCGTCCACGGAGTACGGCAACGCCGTGGCCGAGGCACGCGGCGTACCCGCGACCGCGGTGGAGTGGCGGTTCTACCAGTTCTCCGAGATGTACCGGTGGGCACTGCGGAACCGGCCGTTCGCGCTGGACCTGCTCGCGTTCTACGGTCCGCTGATCGATCCGGGCCTCGCCCGCGAGCGGGTGCCGTTCTACGACTGGTTCACCGACGTGGCGGAGTCGGCCCCGTCGTACCGGGGCTGCGAGCTGGCCTACGGCTTCGCGCAGCTCCACCCGATCGCGGGAGTGTTCGGGATCGCCGGGCTGTTCCTCGCCTACGTGACCGAGTTGTTCGAGGAGTACCAGAGGGTGGGATAGACCAGCGGGTCACGCGACCGAATCAGGGTTAACATCGACTGCGTGACCCGCTCACCTGCACGGATTTCCCACGATCGTGCCGTCGCCGACCTGCGCGCGCGGTTGGCCGCCCGGCCCGCCGGGGATCCCATCCGGTTGGCGAAGCCGACCTCGAACCTGTTCCGCTTCCGCGAACCACCCGGCCGTGCCGGCATCGACGTCAGTGCCTTCACCGGCGTCCTCGACGTGGACACCGACGCGCGGACGGCCGACGTCGGCGGCATGACCACGTACGAGGACCTGGTCGACGCCACCCTGCCGCACGGCCTGATGCCGTACGTGGTCCCGCAGCTCAAGACCATCACGCTGGGCGGCGCGGTCGCCGGGCTGGGCATCGAGTCGACGTCGTTCCGCAACGGCATGCCGCACGAGTCCGTGCTGGACATGGACATCCTGACCCCGGACGGCGAGGTCATCCACGTCACACCGGACAACGAGCACGCCGACCTGTACCGCGGCTTCCCCAACTCGTACGGCACGCTCGGCTACACGCTGCGGTTGCGGATCGAGCTGGAGCAGGTCGCCCCGTTCGTCCGCCTGCGGCACGTCCGCTTCACCGATGCGGCCGCATGTGCCGCCGCCATCGAAGAAATCTGCGCGAACCGGACCTACCGGGACGAAAAAGTCGACTTCATCGACGGCGTCATGTTCGGCCGCGACGAGCTCTACCTCACGCTCGGCGGCTACACGGACACCGCGCCCCAGCTGTCCGACTACACCGGGCAACAGATCTTCTACCGGTCCGTCCGGGACCGGTTGACCGACCATCTCACGATCCGCGACTACCTGTGGCGCTGGGACACCGACTGGTTCTGGTGCTCGAAGGCGCTCGGCGTGCAGAACCCGGTCGTTCGGCGGCTGTGGCCGCGCCGGTACCTGCGGTCCGACGTGTACCGGAAGATCGTCGCGCTGGACCGCCGGTACCGGATATATGACCGGTTCGCGAAGCTGCGGAAGGAACCGCCGCGCGAGCCGGTCATCCAGGACGTGGAGGTCCCGGTGTCGCGGCTGGCGGAGTTCCTCGACTTCTTCGACAAGGAGATCGGGATCAGCCCGGTGTGGCTGTGCCCGATACAACTGAGGTCGGCGTGGTCGCTGTACCCCATGGAGGTCGACCAGCTGTTCGTGAACGTAGGATTCTGGGCGACCGTCGAGTTAGGACCCGGCGAGGAGGACGGGACGTACAACCGGCTCGTCGAGAGCAAGGTCACCGAGCTCGGCGGGCACAAGTCGCTGTACTCCACTTCCTACTTCGAAGAGGATGAGTTCTGGTCGGCGTACGACGGTGCGACGTACCGGAAGCTCAAGGAGGCGTACGACCCGAACGGCCGGCTCCCGGACCTGTACGCGAAGTGCGTGCGGAACCAGTGAGCGGAGCTTGCGGAGCGAACAGTCGGCACGATAAGGCGTCCGGGTCAGGGGAGGAGTGAGGATTCATGCGGCTTGCGGAGATCATCGAGAGTGCGGTCGGGCGTAGTGCGCCACTGGAGTTCACCGCTTACGACGGAAGCCAGACAGGTGACCGGGGCGCGCCGGTGCGGATAGACCTGCGGTCGCCGATCGCGCTGTCCTATCTCGCGTCGGCCCCGGGTGAGCTGGGGCTGGCCAGGGCGTACGTGAGCGGCGCGCTGGACATCCACGGCGACATGTACACCGCGCTGTCGAGCATGGCGACCTCGACGGTGGTGGACCACGTCTCGCCGAGGGTGTTCGCGCAGGTGGCGCTGCGGCTCGGCGCCGCGCGGCTGTGGTGGCCGGTCAGCCGGCCGGCCGGGGAGGCGCGCGTGCACGGCCGCCGGCACTCCAGGCGCCGCGACCAGGAGGCGATCACCCACCACTACGACGTGTCCAACCGGTTCTACGAGTGGGTGCTGGGCCCGTCGATGGCGTACACGTGTGCGGTGTACCCGACCGCCGACGCGTCGTTGGAGGAGGCCCAGTGGACCAAGCACGACCTGGTGGCCCGGAAGCTGGGGCTGCGTGAGGGAATGCGCCTGCTCGACGTGGGTTGCGGCTGGGGCGGCATGGTGATGCACGCGGCACGGCACTACGGCGTGCGTGCGCTCGGCGTGACACTGTCCCGCAAGCAGGCGGAGTGGGCGCAGAAGAAGATCGCCGAGTCCGGCCTGTCCGACCTGGCCGAGGTCCGGCACCTGGACTACCGCGACGTGGCGGAGAGCGGGTTCGACGCGGTCAGCTCCATCGGCCTGACCGAGCACATCGGCGCGGCGGCGCTGCCGTCGTACGTGCGGTCGCTGCACGACAAGCTGCGGCCGGGCGGGCGGTTGCTGAACCACTGCATCACCCGGCCGGACAACACGGGGCCGTCGCGGATCAAGGGCTTCTTCAACAGGTACGTGTTCCCGGACGGCGAGCTGCTCGGCCCCGGCCACATCCTGTCGGCCATCCACGACAACGGGTTCGAGGTCCGGCACGAGGAGAACCTCCGCGAGCACTACGCGAAGACGCTCACCGCCTGGTGCGCGAACCTCGACGAGCACTGGGACGACGCGGTCGAGGAGGTCGGCGAGGAGCGCGCCCGGGTGTGGCGGCTGTACATGGCCGGCTCGCGGCTGGGCTTCGAGATCAACAACATCCAGCTGCACCAGGTCCTCGCGGTGCGGCTGGACGGCACCACGTCCCACATGCCCCTGCGTCCGGACTGGTGAGTCAGGGCTTACGGGCCACCCCGGCCAGCACCAGCGACGACGGCGGGTCGTCGATGACGTCGTCCGGGGAGTCCGGACGCCACTCCGGCGTCCACACCAGGCCGGGCTCGACCAGCTCGAGGCCGTCGAAGAACGCGCTGATCTGCGCCGGGGTCCGGCGCACGCCGGGGTTGGCCGACGTCTCGTAGAGCCGGTCCACCTCGGCGGGGGCGGGGGTCGTGGGGCGCTCCGCGCCGTGCGACAGGACGACGTAGCTGCCGGGCGCGAGCACCGACACGTACCGCGCCACCGCCTCGCGTGGGCCCGCCTCGTCGGGGATGAAGTGCAGCACCGCGGCCATCAGCAGCGCGACCGGCCGCGAGAAGTCGAGCGCCGACGCGGCGAGGATCGGCTCCGGGTCGGTCAGGTCGCCGAGCATGCACGACGCGTTCGGGTTGTCCCTGAGCAGGAGCTCGCTGTGGGTGACCGCCACCGCCTCGTTGTCGACGTACTGCACCCGCGCGCCGGGCGCGATCTCGTGCACGTTGCCCGCGGTCGGCACGCCGGACCCGATGTCGAGGAACTGGTCGATGCCGGCGGCCACGCAGAACTTCACCGCGCGGCGCAGGAACGCCCGGTTCATCCTGGCCGCGGGCCTGGCCTGCGGCATCATCTCCAGCAGCTTCTCGGCGAACACGCGGTCGGTCTCGAAGTTGGCGGCGCCGCCGAGGAGGTAGTCGTAGACGCGGGCGGCGTTGGGACGTTCGAGGTCGATCGACTCGGGCGCCCAACTCGGGCGGTCTCCTGACATGCGGTGCATTATGCGACAAATGAGCGCCGCAGGCGGCAGTATGGCCCCATGAGCGTGACCGAACGGCTGTCCACCGCGACGACCAACGCGCTGGACATGTTCCTCCGTGGCGGCGTGGCGGACCTGCGGCCCATGCCGCGCGTGCTGATCGACAAGGGCCCCAACCGGTCGGTCTACCGGTTCACCGGCGCCGGTGCTGGCGAGCCGGTGCTGCTCGTGCCGCCGCTCGCGGTGCCGGCGTTCTGCTTCGACCTGCGGCGGGGGTGCAGCCTCGCGGAGCACCTGGTCGACGGCGGCCGCCGGCTGTACCTGGTCGACTACGGCAACGTGCGGTTCTCCGACCGCGGGCTCGGCCTGGAGCACTGGATCAACGAGGTGCTGCCGAGGACGATCCGCGCGGTGAGCAAGGACGCCGGCGGCGCGCCGGTGCACCTGGTCTCGTGGTGCCTCGGCGGGATCCTGTCCCTGCTGACCCACGCCGACCAGCCGGACCTGCCGGTCGCCTCGATCGCGACGGTCGCCGCGCCGATCGACATGACCGCGATCCCGCTGGTGGCGCCCATCAAGCCGCTGGCGGACATCACCAACGGCTGGATCCTGACGCCGGTCTACCGCGTGCTGGGTGGCGCGCCGCGGGCGTTGGTGAAGCGGGTGTTCCAGCTGTCGGCCATCGACAAGGTGGTGACCAAGCCGTACGCGATCGTGTCCCACCTCGACGACCGGGACTTCCTGGCGCAGATCGAGGCCGTGGATCGCTTCACCGACAACATGATCGCCTACCCCGGGCGGACGTTCGGGCAGATGTACCACCGGTTCTTCCGCTCCAACGACCTGTCGAACGGCGAGGTCGACTTCGGCGGGCGGCGGATCTCGCTGCGCGAGGTGAAGGCGCCGGTGCTGGTCGTGGCGGGGACGAGCGACGGCATCGCGCCGCAGCGGGCCGTCCGCCGGCTGGTGGACGTGCTGGAGAACGCGGCGAAGGTGCGGTTCGAGACCGCGCCGGGCGGCCACCTCGGTGTGCTGGCCGGCCGCCGTGCCCGCACCACGACCTGGCGGTACGTGGACGAGTTCCTGGACCAGCACGCGCCGCTCGGCTGAGCCTGCCAGCGTGGCTCGGCGAGCGGTGCGCGTGCCCGACCTCAGCTCGTGGACAGGACCAGTGCGCTCGTCGGTACGCCCGTGCCGGCCGTGACCAGTACGTTCGCCGCGTCGGGGACCTGGTTGACGGCGGTGCCGCGGAGTTGGCGGACCGCCTCCGCGATGCCGTTCATGCCATGGATGTACGCCTCGCCGAGCTGGCCGCCGTGGGGGTTGGTCGGCAGCCTGCCGTCCAGCTCCAGCGCGCCGTCGGCGATGAAGTGGCGGGCCTCGCCCCTGCCGCAGAAGCCCAGCTCCTCCAGCTGCACCAGCACGAACGGCGTGAAGTGGTCGTACAGCACCGCCACCGACATGTCCTCGGGCCCCAGTCCCGACTGCGCCCACAGCTGCCGCGCCACCACGCCCATCTCCGGCAGGCCGGTGAGGTCCTCGCGGTAGTAGCTGTTCATCGTGAACTGGTCGGTGCCCGAGCCCTGCGCGGCCGCCGCCACGAAGGCCGGGCTGTGCGGCAGGTCCGCCGCCCGTTCGCGGGACGTCACCACCAGCGCCACCCCGCCGTCGCTCTCCTGGCAGCAGTCCAGCAGCCGCAACGGTTCGGCGATCCACCGCGACGCCTGGTGGTCCGCCAGCGTGATCGGCCGGTTGTAGAACCACGCCTTGGGGTTCGTCGCCGCGTGCCGGCGGTCGGCCACCGCCACCGCGCCGAAGTCCTCGCTCGTCGCGCCGTACTCGTGCATGTACCGGCGGGCGAACATCGCCACCGTCGCCGCCGGGGTGCCAAGGCCCATCGGGTAGTGCCAGCCGTTGTCGATGCCCGAGGACGTCGGTGCCGCCGCGGCCGCCGTCTGCACACGCCCGAACCGGCTGCCCGACCGCTCGTTGAACGCCCGGTAGCACACGACCACCGACGCCATCCCGGTCTCGACCGCCATCGCCGCCTGCTGCACGGTCGCGCATGCCGCGCCGCCGCCGTAGGCGACGCGGGAGAAGAACGACAGCGACGGGATCCCCAGCTCACGCGCCACCGCGACCTCCGCGTTGGCGTCCATTGTGAAGGTCACCAGTCCGTCCACATCGGACGGTCGGAGGCCCGCGTCCGCGAGCGCCTCCCGGACCGCCTCCGCGGCCAGCTGTAGCTCACTGCGCCCGGAGTCCTTCGAGAACTCGGTCGCGCCGATGCCAACGACGGCCGCTTCCATCACGGCACCTCGATTCGCACGGTACCGGTCACGTGGTCGCCGAGACTGTTGCGTGCCACCACTTCTATGACGTACTCACGATCCTCCCGCGAGGCCACCCGGCCGCTGAACGTCAGCTTCTCGTAGGCGTAGCACGGCACACCGAGCCGGATCGAGATGTTGCGGACCAGTGCCGACGGGCCCGCCCAGTCCGTGACGAACCGCTGCACCAGGCCGGTGTCGGTGAGGATGTTCAGGAAGATGTCCTTCGATCCGCGTTTCACGGCCAGGTCGCGGTCGTGGTGCACCTCCTGGAAGTCCCGGGTGGCGATCGCCGTGCTCACCACGAACGTCGGCGTGATGTCCAGCTCCAGCGGCGGGAGCTCCTCCCCGACGGTGATCATCGCGACCGCCAGACGGGCATCGTCAGCTCGTCGTCCACCAGCACGAAGTCGATGCGCACCGGCATGCCCACGGCGACCTCCGCCGGCTCCACGTCAACGAGCTCGGCCAGCAACCGAACACCTTCTTCCAGCTCGACGAGTGCGATCACGAACGGCAGCGTGTGGCCCGGCACCGGTGGATGGTGGTGCACGACATAGCTGTACACCTCGCCCAGTCCACTTGCGACAACGTGTGTCGGCTTGGTCTCGTTGCAGTGCGGGCACATCGGTCCTGGCGGATGCCGCAGCGCGCCGCAGCCGCCGCACTGCTGGATCCGCAGCTCACCGCGCGCCGTGCCCGCCCAGAAGAACTCCGTGTCCCGGTTGACCATGGGGCGGATCACCGGCTGCGGTGGCGGTGCCGCGGGCTTCGGCGCGAACTTGAGGACACGGAACAGCATCTCCGCGACCGGCTCGTCGTCGACGTACCAGATGTTGCGGGTGGTCACGAACCAGCCCTCGCCGAGGGCCGTCCTCTTCGGGCCGACCACGCTCTCCAGGGTGGCCGTCAGCGCGACCTCCTCGCCGTAGCGCAGGTAACGGTGGTAGGTCTGCTCGCAGTTCGTCGCCACGATGGAGGTGTAGCCCGCCTCGTCGAGCACGTGGATCATCGTGCCGAGCGGGTCGTCGTCCGACCGGTTCCCGTTGAGCCCGAACATGGTCCACACCTGGGCCATGGCCGGCGGGGCGACGTCGGCGTACACGGGGTTCTCGTCCCCCATGGCCTCCAGCCAGTTGCGGACCATCGGCATGTTGACCGGGTCCCGGCCGTGGCGCCGTCCGGCCTCGCCACGCGCGATGATCTCCTCGGCCGCCGCCTCGATGTCGGTCATCGCGGCACCCGGGGCAGGTCGAGGCCGGCCATGGCGATCAGCTCGCGCTGCACCTCGTTCACCCCACCGCCGAACGTCAGCACCAGGTTGCGTTTCGCCTGCACGTCGAGCCACTGCACGAGCTCTCCCGTCGCGGGGTCGGCCGGGTCGCCGTAGGTGCCGACGACCTCCTCCAGCACGCGGCCGAGCCACTGGATCCGGTCGGACTGGAACACCTTCGTCGCCGAGGCGTCCGCGATGGACACGTCGGCGCCGGCGGCCGCCACCTGCCAGTTGAGCAACTCGGTGACCCGCACGTGCGCGCGTGCCTTGGCAAGCGCGCGCCGCACGTCCGGCTCCGCCAACAGGTCCTGGCTGCTCGCCCAGGTTCGGACCCGGTCGTACAGCGCGGCCAGCCGGCCGGCCGGGCCGAGCATCACGCGCTCGTGGTTGAGCTGCGTGGTGATCAGCCGCCAGCCCGCGTTCTCCTTGCCCACCAGCATGTCCGCCGGCACCCGCACATCGCTGTAGTACGTGGCGTTGACGTGGTGCGCGCCGTCGCAGGTGATGATCGGCGTCCACGAGTAGCCGGGGGCACCGGTGTCGAGGATCAGGATCGAGATTCCCTTGTGTTTCGGGGCGTCCGGATCCGTGCGCACCGCCAGCCAGATGTAGTCGGCGTCGTGCGCGCCGGTCGTGAAGATCTTCTGCCCGTTGACGACGTAGTGGTCCCCGTCCCGGACCGCGCTGGTACGCAACGAGGCCAGGTCCGTCCCGGCCTCCGGTTCGGTGTAGCCGATCGCGAAGTGGACCTCGCCGGCCAGGATCTTCGGCAGGAAGAAGTCCTTCTGTGCCTCGGTTCCGTACGCCTGCAGCGTCGGGCCGACGGTCTGCAGCGTGACGTACGGCAGCGGGACGTCGGCGCGGGCGGCCTCGTTGACGAAGATCTGCTGCTCGACCATGCCGAAACCGCGGCCGCCGTACGCCTCCGGCCAGCCGATGCCGAGCCAGCCGTCGCGGCCCATGCGCCGCACCAGGGTGCGGAAGACGTCGCCGTGCCGCGCGGTGAGCATGTCCGCGCGTTCCTCGGTGGACAGCAGTTCGCGGAAGTACTCCCGCAGCTCCAGGGCGAGCCCGTGCTGGGCGGGGGTGAGATCGAGGTCCATGGTCACACCGCCGCCAGCCGGTGCTCGACGCCGCCGAGCATTCGCACGAGGTCCTTCATGGTGGAGTAGTAGCGGTGCAGGGGGTAGCTGGCGTCGACGCCGACGCCGCCGTGCAGGTGGTGGCAGGTGTGCAGTGCGGGCATGGCCTCCTCGGCGAGCCAGTACGCGGCGACGGCGAGATCCTCGTCCGGGTCCCGCTCGCCGGCCAGCCGCCAGATCGCCGACCAGGCCGCGAGGTGCAGGGTGCGGGACGCGATGTACACGTCCGCGATCTGCTGTGCCACCGCCTGGAACGTGGCGAGGGGCTTGCCGAACTGTTCGCGGGTGCGGACATGGGCGGCGGTCAGGTCGAGCGCGCCGGCGAGCAGTCCGTCGCCGTACGCGCAGGCACCGGCAGTCGCGTGCCGGTGCAGGTGGGTGGTTTCGCACACCGGCTCGCCCGGAGTCCGGTCGAGGCCGATGGTGTGTTCAGGGGCGCCACTCGCCGTGTAGGTCTGCGTCAACGTGATGTCCTCGGGCGAGACGAGGAACACGGTATCTCCAGCGGGGACCAGAATACGGTACGCGCTCGCGGCATGCACGACACCGATCGCGGTGCCGGACAGCAGGTTCTCACCCGAGACGGTCACCGAACCACGCAGCGCCGCGGTCAGCAGCCGCTCACCGGCGCCGACCGGCGCCAGCAGTTCGTGGTTGCCCAGCGGGAGGACACCGAGGGCGAGGGTGCTCAGCGCCGGGAGCCGTGCCGCCGCGCGGCCGATCTCGTACAGCACCAATGCCGTGTCCAGCACACCGAGGCCGTCGCCGGCCAGCAGGCCCGCGTGGCCCAGGGCCTTCCACGCCGAGTCGGGGTCGCGCTCGCGCGTCAGGATCTCGCGGGTCAGCTCCGCGACGGCCTGCTGCGTGTCGTCCAACGCGAAGTCCATCAGCGTTTCTCCCTTGGCAGGCCGAGAATCCGTTCGCCGACGAGGTTACGCAGCACCTGTGTGGTGCCGCCGGCGATGCTGAGACACCGGGTGAGCAGGAACTCGTGCACGGCGGGACCGGTCGCCTCGTCGACGGCCGCGCCCGCCGGCCCGAGCAGGTCGAGGGCGGTCTCGGCGACGTCCTGCCGCTGCCGCACGCCGACCAGCTTGCACACGCTCGACTCCGGACCCGGGCCGCCGCCGTCCAGCTGCCGCAACGTCGCCCGCAGGTCCACGAGGGATACCGAGAGTCCCTGTGCCACAAGGAAACCGACGCGTTCGCGGGCACTGTCGTCGAGATCGCCGGCGAGGGTGAGCAGCCGTTCGACACCCGCGCCGAGCGACGAGCCGCCGCCGAGGGCGACCCGCTCGTTGGCGAGCGTCGTGCGGGCCAGCTTCCAGCCGCCGTCGACCTCGCCGACCACGCAGTCGTCCGGCACGAACACGTCGTCGAGGAACACCTCGTTGAAGCGGGCTTCGCCGGTGATCTCCCGCAGCGGCCGCAACGTGATGCCGGTCGACCGCATGTCGACCAGGAAGTACGTGATGCCGTCGTGCTTCGGCGCGCGCGGGTCGGTGCGGGCGAGGCAGATGCCCCAGTCCGCCTCCACGGCCGCCGACGTCCACACCTTCTGCCCGGACAGCCGCCAACCGCCGTCCACCCGTACCGCCTTGGTACGCAACGAGGCCAGGTCCGAGCCGGCGCCGGGCTCGGAGAACAGCTGGCACCAGCGGAGCTCGCCACGCAACGTCGGCGGCACGAACCGTGCCCGCTGCTCGTCGGTGCCGTGCGTGAGGATCGTCGGCGCGGCCCACGCGCCGATCACGAGGTCCGGCCGGTGGACGCCGGCGTTCGCCAGCTCCTCGTCGATCACGAGCTGCGCACGTGCCGACGCGGCGAGCCCGTACGGGCGGGGCCAGTGTGGGGTGAGGTAACCGCTGTCCGCCAACCGTTCCCGCTGCTCATCGGTGGACAGTCCGGCGATGCTCGCGGCGAACGTCCGCGCCGCGGCACGGGTCTGCTGGTCGTCGGCCACCACGCCGAGTCCCCGCCGCTCGCCGGCCAGCGCCAGGTCGGCGACCCGGCGGCGCCAGCGGGCGCTGCCGCCGAGCAGCTGCCGGTTCGCGAGCGCACGCCGCAGGTACAGGTGGGCGTCGTGCTCCCAGGTGAAGCCGATGCCGCCGAGGATCTGCACGCAGTCCTTCGCGTTGTCGACCGCGGCGTCGAGCGCCAGTGCCGCGGCGGCCGGCGCCGAGAGCGACTCGGGTGCCCGCGCGGCGTCCCAGGCCAGGGCGGCGGCCTGCTCGGCGCGGCACAGCATCTCCGCGCACAGGTGCTTGACCGCCTGGAACGAGCCGATGGGCCGGTCGAACTGCTCACGGATCCCGGCGTACGCGACCGCCGTGTCGAGGCACCACCGCGCGACGCCGGCGGCCTCGGCGGCGAAGAGGGTCGCGGTCAGGTGCTCGACGTCGTCGAGGTCGTGCCTGGCCACGGGCGTGCCGTCGAGCCTGAGCGTGCCGAGCGGGCGGGAGAAGTCGACGGGCGTGACCGGCGTGGCGGGGTGGTCGACGGTGCACCATGTGCCGCCGATCCGGACGAGGGTGTGGCCGTCGGCGCCGAGCACCGGTCCGCTCGTGCCGGTGGCGAGGTCACCCGTCAGAGTGATATCGCCGGGGTCCAGGGCGACGGCGCCGACCTGGGGGAGGCCGAGCACGCTGCCGAGCGCGGCGGGGAGAACCGGGCCGGGGACGAGGTGCCGCGCGGCCGCCGTGAGGGCCGAGGCCTGGTCGGCGAGGGTGCCGCCGTCCTGGGTGACCGTGCACAGCCCCAGCTCGGTGACCATGGTCCAGTGTTTCGTCCAGGCCTGGGGCTCGGTTTCCATCGCGCGGACGGTGGCCAGGGTGTTCGCACGCGTCGCGGCGTCGTTGATGGCAGCCTCGAAGGACACTCGGCGAGTATAGAACACGTTCTAGTTTTTGGGTGATCGACAGACGTAACATGTCCGGTATCAAGGTCGAGTAAACTGTCCCGAGCAGGTGGGAACGTGTTCTGTTGAGAGCACAGCCAAACAGGGGATGTAGCAGATGGCGAGACCGCGAACGTCCGGCGCGAACGCGCTGAACGTGCTGACCGACGAGCTCGGCTCCGCCGCGCAACGGGACCGTCGAAAGAGGATCCTGGACGCGACGATATCGCTGGCGTCGAAGGGCGGCTTCGAGGCGGTGCAGATGCGGGCCGTCGCGGAGAAGGCGGACGTCGCGCTGGGCACCCTGTACCGGTACTTCCCGTCGAAGATCCACCTGCTGGTGTCGGGTCTCGCGCGCGAGCTGGAGCAGGGTCAGGAGCGCACCGAGCGCGGCAGCCTGCCGGGCGACACGGCGTATGACCGGATGCTGTTCGTGCTGGGCAGGATCACCCGAGCCATGCAACGCGACCCGAACCTCACCGAGGCGATGACCAGGGCGTTCATGTTCGCCGACGCCTCGGCGGCCGCCGAGGTCGACGCCGTCGCCAAGCAGATCGAGCGCATGTTCACCCACGCGCTGCACGAGGGCGACCCGACCGAGGAGGACCGCGCCCTGGCCAGGGTGATCGGCGACGTGTGGCTGTCCAACCTGGTCGCCTGGGTGACCCGCCGCTCGTCGGCGTCCGATGTGGCCGAACGCCTCGAGCTGACGGTTCGCCTACTGCTGAACCACAAGGTCAACAGCTGACTGGACGTCCACGGAGGGGCCGGTCATGCTGGCCGGGTGGCCCAGGTTCCGCCGTTCGACCGGATCGGCAAGCGATATGACGAGTCCTTCGTGGAGCGGGACGCGCAGGTCGCCGAGGGCGAATGGCTGGTCGGCCGGCTGACGGGACCCGCGCGGGTGCTCGACCTCGGTTGCGGCAGCGGGCTGCCGACGGCGAGACAACTAGTCGACGCGGGCCTCGACGTCGTGGGCGTCGACGAGTCCGCGGCCATGTTGAGGCTCGCCGAGCGGCACGCGCCCGGTGGCCGGTACCTGCGCCGCGACATGCGAGATGTCGCGGATCTCGGCGAGTTCGACGCCATCGTCGCGTTCTTCGCCCTCATCATGCTGCCGCGCCGGGACATCCTGCCGCTGCTGACCCAGCTCCGCGGTCAGCTGCGTGGGCCGAGGCTGCTGCAGGTCGCCATGGTGCTGGGCGACTTCGACGAGCTCCCGATCAGCTTCCTGGGCGTGCCGGCCACGGCGACCGCGTACCCGCCCGACGAGCTCGCGGGTCTCGTCGAGCGGGCCGGTTTCGCGATCCTCGAGGTGAACGAGGTGAGGGCCGAGGCTGAGCGGAATCGCCTTGAGGTGCAGATCTACCTTCGTGCCAGGGCGACCTGACCAGATCTGTGGCCAGACCTGACTAGACCCACTCGGCGGGGGACAGGGCGTTGCGCAGCTTCGCGAGCGCCCGGTGCTGGGTGACGCGCACGGCCGTGGGCGTAAGGCCGACGGCCGTGGCCGTCTCCTGTGCCGACAGGCCGACGATCAGCCGCAGCACGAGGATCTCGCGCTGGCGCGGCGGCAGGGTGCCCAGCAGGCCGCCCAGCCGGGTTCGCAGGTCCGCGGCCATGAGCATCTGTTCCGGGCTGGCGCCCCCGTCGATGCCGTCGGGCACGTCGGCGGCCGGGTCCGACTTGTCGCGACCCGCGCGCCGGTAGTGGTCGGCCACCTTGTGCGCGGCGATGCCGTACACGAACGGAAGGAACGACTCGGGCTCGTCCCGGTAGCGAGCCAGGGCCCCCAGGACGGCCATGCAGATTTCCTGGGCGACGTCGTCGGCCGACGAGTACGCCGATCCACTGCGTCCGATTCGTGACCGACAGTAACGAACGATGGCCGGTCGGATCCAGGTGAACAGCGTCGCCACGGCTTCTCGCTCCCCCGCCATCGACGACTTCACCAGCTCATGGAACGCCGCGCTCTTGAGACGAGCAAAGATCTCAGTGGCGTCCGTTGACATTGCCTGCACACTCACTGTGCCTCCACGCTAAGCGACTCCCGCACGTGAGTGATACTCGTAAATTCAATCGTCAACCAACAGGGTCCAAGGGCCCTGTTCCGTATTGCTGTCAGATCACCATGACAACCACTCTGAGTATGCGTCCACCGGAGCGTGCCGATCACGCTGCGTACCGTGACTGGGGCCGTTTATGATCTTCGATTGGCCGTGAATAGAAATCGTTACGGGTCGGCCGAACTTTTCCCCAAATAGTGGGCCATGAGAGCTTGGGCCTGCCCCGAGCCTGATCACTCGGCCGTAGTCTTACGTCGTGACCAGCAAGCCGGCGGAGGAACTGGCAGAAACGCTCGTCGAGCTCACCGACACCCTGTCGCCCGGGTTCGACCTTGACGACTTTCTGCGGTTGCTGGCGAATCACTGCGTTCGTCTGCTCGATGTGGACGCTGCCGGCGTGTTCCTGATCGATCACGGAGTGGTGGCGACGAACGAGCGGGTGGCGCTGCTGGAGATATCGGCGCAACGCGAGGCCGAAGGTCCCTGGCAGGACTGCACGAGATCAGGTGAACAGATCACGGTTCCGCACCTGACGGAGGAACTCGAACGCTGGCCCCGATATGTGGCGGAAGCCCGCAAGGCGGGCTTCGCGGCCGTGCACACGCTGCCACTGCGGCGCCGCGCGGCGCTGATCGGTTCGCTGACGCTGCTGCGCAACGAGCCCGGCGAGCTGGAGAAGTCGGACCTCCGCCTGGCCCAGGCCATGGCCGACGTCGCGACGATCGGGATCCTCGGGGCCAGGGCGCTGCGGCGGGAGAAGGCGTTGAGCGAGCAGTTGCAGCATGCCCTGGACACGCGCGTGATCGTCGAACAGGCGAAGGGCGTGCTGGCCGAGCGCTACGGCCTGAACACGACGGCGGCGTTCGCGACGTTGCGTAGCTACGCCCGCAGCCACAACACCAAGGTGATCGAGCTGGCGTCCTCCATTGTGGACGGCGAGTTCAACACGGACGTCCTGCGCGAGCCCGCGCCGTGAGCCCCCGTCAGCGCGGCGGGGGGACCAGGCGGGCGACCGAGTCGAGCATGTGGGACTCGACCAGGCTCATCAGCCTCGGCTCGTCACCGTCCGAGATGGCGTCGACCAGGGCCTGGTGCTCGGCCACCAGCTCCGACGGCTCCGGGGGCCGCTGCTGCCGCGCCGCGAGGCACATCCGCGTCTCCACCAGCAGCGTCCGCGCCGTCCGCACCAGCCGCGTGTTCCCCGAGCAGTCCACCAGCGTCTGGTGAAGCGCCTGGTCGGCGCCACGCATCGCGTTCCGGTCCCCGCTGGCCGCCGCGGCCACCAGCATCGAGAGCGCCTCCGACAGCCGCGCCACCGCCTCGCCGCGGTTCCCCGCCATGACCAGCTGGCACGCGGTCCGCTCGACGGCGAGCCGCGCCAGATAGATGTCCCGGACGTCCGAGGCCGACAGGTCGATCACGAACAGCCCCCGGTGCCGCTCACCCCGCAGCAGTCCCTCCTGCACGAGCCGCTGCATCGCCTCCCGCAGTGGCCCCCGGCTCACCGCGAACCGCGCGGCCAGCTCGGACTCACCCAGCTGTGTCCCCGGCGCCAGCGTCCCGTGCATGATCGCCGACCGCAGCTGGTCGGCGATCAGCTCCGCGGTCGACTGCCGCGCCACCGGCTCCAGCTCGCCGAGCTCACTCACGAGGACGACGCCCCCACGCCGGCACGACCCGAGGTCGCGCGGACCGATCGAGAGCACGCCCAGACGCTGACCTGGTTCGCGGCCAGCACGGGCGAGCCCAGCGACTCCTCCACATCGGCTCCCGATGACGTCGTACGCCGGCACGTTCGCGCGGCTGGTGGACACCCCTTCGGCGCCGGACACCACCTCGGCACCGCGCTCGATGACACTGTCCGACCAAAGGTGTCACCACGGCGATCCGTGTGATGTCTCCGCGGGCCGCGACGGCCGCCGATTGTTGACAATCATACGATCGGTACCTAGCGTGTCAATCCCGTGCCCACAAGTACTGTCGTGGTCCTCCACGACCACTCCGGCAACACCGGCCGCCCGGACGGAATGACGCAGGTGGAGTCCGTCGCGGACGTCCGGTACGCCACGCCCGGCGAGCTGGCCGGGGCGTTGCCGGGGGCCGACGTACTGTTCGTCTGGGACTTCCGGTCGCCCGCGCTGGCGACCGCCTGGCCGGCCGCGTCGTCGCTGCGCTGGGTCCATGCCGCGAGTGCCGGCGTCAACCATTTGCTGACACCCGAGGTGGTGGCGAGTGACATCGTCGTCACCAACTCGCGGGGGGTCTTCGACGAGCCGATGGCCGAGTACGTGCTGGGGCTGGCGCTGGCGCTCGCCAAGGACCTCTCGACCACGCTCGCGCATCAGCGTGAACGCCGCTGGCACCACCGGGAGACGGAGCGGCTCGGCGGCCGGCACGCGCTGATCGCCGGCACCGGACCGATCGGCCGGGCCATCGCCCGCAAGCTCACCGCGGTCGGCATGACGGTCTCGGGTCTGGGCCGGGTCGCCCGGCCGGACGACCCCGACCTGGGGTCGGTGTCGCCCATGTCGGCACTGTCGGAGGCGCTGCCGAAGGCCGACTTCGTGGTGCTGGCCGCGCCGCTGACCCAGGAGACCCGCGGCATGATCGACGCGCGGGCCATCGCCACGATGAAACCGGGCGCGCGGTTGATCAACGTGAGCCGCGGGCCGCTGGTCGTGCAGGAGGACCTGGTCGAGGCGCTGTCCGCGGGCCGGCTCGGGGGCGCGGCGCTGGACGTGTTCGTCGACGAGCCGCTGGCGGGCTCGTCTCCGCTCTGGCACCTGCCGAATGTGATCGTGTCGCCGCACATGTCCGGTGACGTGGTGGGATGGCGTGCGGAGCTGGTGGCACTCTTCGTTGACAACCTGTCGAGGTACCTCGCGGGGCAGCCGCTGCACAACGTGGTGGACAAGTCCCGTGGTTACGTGCGGGAGCGGTCATGACCAGTGCGACCGGGCTGCTGGCCGACTACCGCGCGGGGCGGCTGTCCCCGGTGGCGGCGACCAGGGACGCGCTGGCCAGGATCGACGAGCTGAACGGCACGCTCAACGGGTTCTGCCTGGTCGACGCCGACCGCGCGCTGGCCGACGCGGCCGAGTCGGCGGAGCGCTGGCGGCGCGGCGAGCCGCGGGGGCTGCTCGACGGCGTGCCCGTCTCGGTCAAGGATCTGCTGCTCACCAGGGGCTGGCCGACCCTGCGCGGCTCGCGCACGATCGACCCCGGCCAGCGCTGGGACGTGGACGCGCCGTCCGTCGCCCGGCTGCGCGAGCACCATGCGGTGATCATCGGCAAGACCACCACGCCCGAGCTGGGCTGGAAGGGCGTCACCGACAACCCGCTCACCGGCGTCACCAGAAACCCGTGGGACCCGGCGATGACCTCCGGTGGCTCCAGCGGCGGCGCGGCCGTCGCGGTGGCCGCCGGCATGGGCACGATCTCACTCGGCACCGACGGCGGTGGCTCGGTCCGCATCCCGGCGTCGTTCAGCGGCGTCTTCGGCATCAAGCCGACCTACGGCCTCGTGCCGGTCTTCCCGGCGAGCCCGTTCGGCACGCTCTCGCATGTCGGCCCGCTGACCTGGACCGTGGCCGACGCGGCGCTCGCACTCGACGTCCTGTCCGGTGTGGATGGTCGGGACTGGTCGGCCGGGCCGCGGCCGGCCGAGTCGTTCGCCGCGGCCGTCGCGGCACCGTCGGTCGCCGGCATGCGGATCGCGTTCAGCCCGACGCTCGGGTACGTGTCGGTGGACCCGGAGGTCGCCGCCTCGGTCGCCTCGGCGGTCCAGACGTTCGCCGAGCTTGGCGCGGTCGTGTCGATGGCCGACCCCGGCTTCGCGAACCCGGTCGAGGCGTTCCACGTGCTGTGGTTCTCCGGCGCGGCCGCGTCGACGGCGTCGCTGTCCGAGGGGCAGCTGGCGGGGCTGGACCCGGGGCTGCGGGAGGTACGGGAGCAGGGCGCGCGGTTCTCGGCGCTGGACTACCTGGCGGCCACGGCGACCAGGGCCGCGGTGGGGCGGACCATGGGCGAGTTCCACGAGCGCTACGACCTGCTGGTCACGCCGACCATGCCGATCCCCGCGTTCGCGGCCGGCGTCGAGTCCCCGGCCGGAGGTCGCTGGACCGGGTGGACGCCGTTCACGTACCCGTTCAACATGACGCAGCAGCCGGCCGCGACGCTGCCGTGCGGGTTCACGTCGGCGGGGCTGCCGGTGGGGCTGCAGGTCGTGGGACCGCGGCACGCGGACGCGCGGGTGCTGGCCGCGTGCGCGGCGTTCGAGCAGGCGCGTCCCTGGCAGGCGACCCGGCCGCCGGTCGTGACGGGGGTCACCTCTGGTAGCCCTACTCGCGGTAAGCTACTCTAGAGTAGCTACCGTTATTTAACTCACGAGTAGGTAGGGGTGGGCCGGTGTCGACCAGCGAGGGGCTTGGCGCCAAGCCGCACAGACGGAACGCGATGGGCGCCGTGATGTCCGTGCTGAACAAGGTCGCGCCGGTGGCCGACCGGCTGGGCATGAAGAAGACGGTCGACCGCGCGCTGTACCAGGCGACGAAGACCGGCTTCCAGGCGGCGGGCGCGGCGACCCGGACGTTCACCGCGGCGCGGAAGCTGGGGTCCGCCAAGCGGTTGCCCCCCGTGCCCGACAGCGGCGTGTTCGACCTGACGCCGACCGAGGAGCAGCGGCTGATCGTGGACACGGTCCGCGAGTTCGCCGCCGAGCGCCTGCGCCCCGCCGCGGCGGAGGCCAACGAGAAGTGCGCGGCGCCGGTCGAGCTGGTCTCGACGGCGGCCGAGCTGGGCATCACGTTGCTGGGCGTGCCGGAGGAGCTGGGCGGCGTGGCGACGGAACGCTCGACGGTGACGAACGTGCTGGTGGCGGAGGCCCTTGCCACGGGCGACATGGGCCTGGCGCTGGCGTGCCTCGCGCCGGCGGCGGTGTCGAACGCGTTGGTGCTGTGGGGAAACGAGGAACAGCAGGCGACGTACCTGCCGGCGTTCACCGGCGAGGACGTGCCGGCGGCGGCACTGGCCATTCAGGAGCCGTACCCGTTGTTCGACCCGTTCGTGTTGCGCACCAAGGCATACCGGACCGCCGGCGGCTTCCGCCTGACCGGCGTGAAGTCCCTGGTGCCGCGCGCGGCGGCGGCCGAGCTGTTCGTCGTGGCGGCCGACGTGGAAGGTCGCGGACCCGCACTGTTCGTCGTGGAGTCGTCGTCGGTGACGATCGAGGCGGAGCCGGCGATGGGCCTGCGGGCCGCCGGCACGGGCCGCGTGATCCTGGACCAGGTCACGGTGCCGTCGACCGCCGTGCTGGCGGCGGACTACGCGGAGTGCGTGCGCCTGGCCCGCCTCGGCTGGTGCGCGCTCGCGGTGGGCACGGGCCACGCGGTGCTGGACTACGTGATCCCGTACGTGAACGACCGAGTGGCCTTCGGCGAGCCGGTGTCGCATCGCCAGGGCGTGGCGTTCCGCGTCGCGGACATCGGCACCGAGCTGGACGGTATGAAGCTGCTGACGTACCGAGCCGCTTCCCGTGCCGCGGCAGGCCTTTCGTTCGCCCGCGAGGTGGCGCTGGCCAGGAAGCTGTGCACGGACAAGGGAATGGCGATAGGTAGTGATGGTGTGCAGCTGCTGGGCGGGCACGGGTACGTGAAGGAGCACCCGGTGGAGCGGTGGTACCGCGACCTGCGTGCGGTGGGTGTGATGGAAGGCGCGGTGCTGGTGTGATCAACCTAGAGGTGCCGAAGAAGCTGACCACGCTGGTGGAACAGGCCCGCCAGGCGGCGATGGCGTTCCTGCGGCCGAACTCACGCAAGTACGACCAGGCGGAACACACCTATCCCAAGGAACTGGACACGCTGGCGTCCCTTCTGGACGGTCTGAGCGCGTCGGGTGGCGGCGCGGGCGCGGGCGGTGTGCGCCGCTCGTCAGGCAAGGCGTCGACGGCGAACCTGTCCCTGGTACTGGGCACCATGGAGATGTGCTGGGGAGACGCGGGATTGCTGCTGTCCATGCCGCGCCAGGGCCTCGGCAACGCCGCGATCGCCTCGGTGGCGTCGGAGGAGCAGTTGGCCCGCTACAAGGGCAAGTGGGCCGCGATGGCGATCACGGAACCGGACACGGGTTCGGACTCCGGCGCGATCCGCACAACGGCCGTCCGCGACGGTGACCACTACGTCCTGAACGGCGAGAAGATCTTCGTCACCTCGGGCGAACGCGCGGACTGCGTGGTCGTCTGGGCGACCCTGGACCGTTCACTGGGCAAGGCGGCGATCAAGTCGTTCGTGGTGGATCGAGACACGCCGGGCTTCGAACTGGTACGCCTGGAACACAAGCTCGGGATCCGGGCGTCCGACTCGGCACACTTCCGCCTGGAGAACTGCCGCGTCCCGGCCGAGAACCTACTGGGAACGCCGGAGATCAAGCCCGACCAGGGTTTCGCGGGCGTCATGCAGACGTTCGACAACACGAGACCCCTGGTAGCGGCAATGGCGGTCGGCATCACCCGAGCGGCGTTGGAGGAAACCCGCCGCCTGCTGGCACAGGCGGGCGTAGAGATCGACTACGACCGCCCGGCGAACAACCAACCCGCGGCGGCGGCCGCGTTCCTGGAGATGGAAGCGGACTACGAGGCCATGTACCTGCTGACCCTGCAGGCAGCCTGGATGGCCGACAACCGCCAGCCGAACTCCCTACAGGCCTCCTACGCCAAGGCCAAAGCAGGCCGCTCGGCAACGTCGATCACCCTGCGATGCGTCGAACTGGCCGGCGCAGTCGGCTACACCGAACACGGACTACTGGAGAAGTGGTCCCGAGACGCCAAGATCATGGACATCTTCGAGGGGACCCAACAGATCCAGCAGCTGATCATCGCTCGTAGGTTGCTGGGGAAGACGTCCGCACAGCTTAAGTGAACAGCGGAAACGGGCCCGACCACTGATGTCTGCTCAGGACTAAATGGTCGGGCCCGTCGTCGTTCTGGCGGTCTCGATTCCGACGGATTTCAAGATCAGGCCG
>Ga0164298_10000025_pt1 | contig 89587 bp, 78 predicted proteins | sample Whisoiple_216_MG_FD_109713 | JGI IMG/M metagenome (GOLD analysis project Ga0164298, IMG submission 109713) | Unamended control soil microbial communities from upstate New York, USA - Whitman soil sample_216_MG | ecosystem: Environmental > Terrestrial > Soil > Agricultural land ...
GGCCAGGTCGATCTCTCTGCTGCACCTATCGGTGCAGCAGACCCGCGGAGTAGTCACCCGCGTTGGCGCCCCGGTACTCGGGGTCCCGCACACGACGTGCGGTTTGAAGTAGGGACGGACGTTGTAGAAGAACCGGTCGCCGTCCAGCTCCCGCGCGAGTGTCCGGCTGTGCTGGAGGACGTCGTCGAGTGCGGCACGGGCGTCGTCGAGCAGGTGAGCGGCCAGGGGGCCGTCGATCGGGACGCCCGCGACGCGGCGCAGGGCGTCCGCGGCCCGCTGGCAAGCGAGGACCCCGAGGCCGTTGTAGGCGGTGAACATGTGCTCGTCCGGGAGGTGGGTGAAGGTGTGACCCGCCGAGTTGTGCGTCGACAGGTGGGCGAACACCATCCGCCGCGCGACGCCGAGCGCGAGCCCGAGACGTCCGGCCACGGCTTGGACGTGCTCGGGGACGTCGACCTCGTGGCGGCGGCAGTCGGCCAGGTAGATGCCGACGACACCGAGCAGCTCGTAGGGGCCGTCCGCGCCGAGCCGGCCGATCAGCGCGGCGCCCTCGTCGCGGACGGCACGTCTGGCGATAACGCGCTTTCGGGACAAGGCCAAGGAGCACACAGACTCCCGCAGGAAGATCCCCGCCGCCAGCATTGCTGGTCCAGGTCCACCACCTCGTAGACGATCTCGGCCCGCGAGGCGAAGTAGGCCTCCTCCAGCTCGGTGTTCGCCTCGGTGAAGTCGGTGTCGAGCCAGCGTCTGAGATCGGTGACGGCGGACATACCGCCATGGTCGGGGCGGCCGTCGTCGCCTGACCAGGTCCACCTGGCCGTTGGCTAACTGGTCCGGTCGGTCAGCAGTTCCGCGAGCAACCGGGTTCGGAGGTCCTCTGCCGGCAGGTCGGGTACGAGCAGGACGTCCCTGAGTGCGGCGATCGTCGTTCGGAGCCGGGTCAGGTCGCGTTCGGCCGCGGTGGTCGTCGTGGTTGCTTCGGTGGTCAGCCGGCTTACTTCGGCGTTCGCAGCGCTTAGTTCGGCCTTTAGTCCGGCGTTCGCGGTGGTTACTTCGAGCCGTGCACGACTGAGTTCGATCTTTGTGGCTTCTAGTTCGATGCTCGCGTCGTTGCGTTCGGTTTTCGCGGCTTGGAGTTCGGCGCGTGCCCTGTTGAGTTCGGCGGTCACCTCTGTTTCGCGGATCTTCGCGGTGTTGAGTTCTGCGGTCGCGTCGGCGGCGGCTCGTTGTTGCTCCTCGAGCACGGCCCGGAGGTCGTCGAGTGCGGTGCGGGCGGCGTCGCGTTCGGTGCGGGTGCTGGCGAGCTTCTCCGTGGCGGCGGCTACGGCCTTCGTGGCGGCTTCCGTTCGGGCCCGTTCGTCCCGGACGGTCTGTTCCGCCCGTTCGCGTTCGGTGGTGGCGACTCCCTCGGCCCGTGCCTGGGCCCGTTCGGCCTCCGCGCGTGCCGCTGCGGCGGCTTCGGCTTCGGCGACGGCCTGGTCCCGCTCGGCGCGGTAACGGTCGGCTTCGGCGGTGGCGTCACGCATGACGTCGGCCGCGTGGTCAGTGGCCCGCTGGGCCTCGGTGGCGGCCGCTGCGGCGGCTTCCTCGGCCTGCTGGCGTAGGCCGCGTTCGCGGGCGGCGGTTTCCTCGGCCTCGGCGACACGGGCGGCGGCGGTGTTCAGCTCGGCGGCGAGGGTGTCGCGCAGGGCGTTGGCGGCGGCGAGGACGTCACCGAGCGGTTGGGCCAGTTCCGCGGCCGCGGCGGTGAACGCGCTGGTCGAGGAGGTGATGCCGGCGTCGGCGGGTGTGCCCAGAGCTTCGGTGAGGGCGTCCTGGGCCGCGGCGAGCTGCTTGCAGGTCTTGCCGCCGGGCCACGTCCGGTCCGGGCAGTAGGCGAACGGCCGTCCTCCGCGCGGTCCGGGGGCAGGCAGGGGCGCCCGGCAGTGGCTGAACCCGCAGAGCGAGTCCGTTTCGACGGCTTCCACGACCACATCGATCATAGTTCGTCACTTTAGTATTAACTCTCATAACTCGATACCTCAGTTAGATATATCTTAATCACAACCTAGGTCAGCTACAGAACCGAGCTTTTGTAGCTAAGATGGTGGGCGTGACGACAGGGGAGCTGACGAGAGCGTCGGACGGGCCGTGGCCAGGCGTGGACCGGCCAGCGGAGCTGCTGGAGGAGATCGCGGAGTGGCTTGGGGGCTACGGGAACCGCGCCACGAGGCGTACGTACGCGGAAGGGCTTGGCCTGCCCGTAACCGCGGCCGACATTCGTGACTGGTTGCCGCCCGCTGGCGAGTCCGCGAAAACTGTGTGGGTTTCGAACAGTTGGCCTGCGGCCGTCACGCACTACGTGCGAGTGCTCGGCGCGTCACCCTCGGCGGAGCCAGCTCGGCACCGCCCTCCCCCGGCGGCGCGGGGACGGTTCCGGCACCTGCACTGGTTCCGCTGGTGCGCGTCCAGTGGCGTGGACCCGCTCACCGCGACGTCCACGCACGTCAAGGCCTGGCTCGACGCCCTCACCACCGCCGGTTCCGCGGCCGCCACCCGGGACCGCATGCTCGCCACCGTCAAGGCCCTCTACACCCACCTCGCCGACACCGGCCTCGCCGCCGGCAACCCCGCGGCCCTCAACCGACGCCGGCTCGGGCTCGGGGCCGCCACGGCCAGCACCACCGGCACCGTCGTCCTGACCACCGCGCAGGTCAAGGCCCTCTACGCCGCCGCCCGCACGCCCCGCCGCGGCGCCAGCGCGCTCGACACCGCCCGGGCCGCCGCCGTCGTCGCGTTGTTCACCCTCGGCCTGCGGGTCAGCGAGCTCTGCGGCCTCGACCGCGGTGACCTCCACGTCACCCGCGGCCGCCGTGCCCTGCGCGTGCACGGCAAGGGCGGCAAGACCCGCATCGTCTACCTGCACGAGGCCGCCGACCACGCCCTCACCGACTACCTCCGCGAACGCGACACCGACGCCGGCACCACCCTCACCCGCCGCACCGTCCCCGGCGACTCGCCCCTCCTGGTCACCCGCACCGGCCACCGCTACCGCCGCCAGGCCGTCTGGCAGCTGCTCCAACGCCTCTCCGCCGACACCCCGCTGCACCCGCACGCCCTGCGCCACTTCTACGTCACCACCGCCGTCGAGGCCGGCGCCCAGCTGGTCCACGTCCAGGCCGACGTCGGCCACAGCAGCATCGACACCACCGAACAGGTCTACAACAACGCCGCCCGCGACCCCTCCCGCAGCGCGGTCGACCTCGTCGGCGACGTCCTGGACCTCGGCTGAGAAAAGGCGCCCGGCCGCGCCGGGTCACCCTGCCGTGCGCGTACCCGTGAGGTACCGCTGCAGCGTGGGGGCCAGCCAGTCGACCAGCTCGTCCCGGTCCATCGCGGCGATCGGCGGTAGCCCCAGCACGTAGCGGGACAGCACGAGGCCCAGGACCTGCGTGGCGACCAGGCCGGCCCGGGTCGCGGCCTCGTCGGGCGCGACCTTCGCCACCGCGGGGCCGAGCTGTGCGGCGAAGATCTCCCGCATGCGCTCGGCCGCCGCCGGGTTGGTGACCGCCGCCCGCAGCAGGGCCATGAGCGTCTCGTCCCTGTCCCACCGGTCGACCGCGTGCGCCGCGATCCGGCGGCCCAGCGCCTCGGGCGGGACCTCGGCGAGGTCCGGCAGGCGCAGCTCGAACTCCGCGGCCGTCGCGAACAGCTTCTCCTTCGAACCGAAGTACCGCATGACCATCGCCGGATCGATGTCCGCGTCCCGGGCGATGGCCCGGATGGTCGCCCGGTCGTAGCCGTCGTGGGCGAAACGCTCCCGCGCCGCGGCGAGTATCGCGTCCTTCGTGGCGTCCGAACGCCGTGCTCCGGTCATGTCAACAACTGTAGGCCAACGTGTGTTGACATGACCATGGATCGGTGGTTACCTGAATTCAACATATGTTGGATAGGAGGTCGTGATGACCGAGGTGATCGTCGTCGGCGCGGGTCCCGTCGGGCTCCTGCTCGCCGGTGACCTGGCCGAAGCCGGTGTCGAGGTGACCGTGCTGGAGCGCCGGGACGGCACGCTCTCGAACCTCTCGCGGGCGTTCGCCGTCCACGCCCGCACCCTGGAACAGCTGGACGCGCGGGGCGTGGCCGACCGGCTCGTGGCCACCGGGACCCGGCTCCGGACCCTGCGGCTGTTCGAGCGTGCCGAGGTGGACCTGGGCACGCTGCCGGGCCGGTTCCCATACCTGCTGGTCACTCCGCAGTTCAACGTCGAGCACCTGCTGCTCGACCGGGCGGAGCAGGCCGGCGCGCGGATCGTGCACGACGCCGAGGTCACCGGCCTGACACAGGACGGCGACGGCGTCACGGTCACCACGAAGGACGCGACCCACCGCGCCGCGTACGTGGTGGGCGCCGACGGACTGCGCAGCGCGGTGCGGGCCGCCATCGGCCAGCCGTTCCCCGGCAGGTCGGTGCTGCGGTCGATCATGCTGGCGGACGTGCTGGTCACCGAGGAGCCGCCGGAGGTGCTGACCGCCAACGGGGTCGGTGACGCGTTCGCGTTCGTCGCGCCCTTCGGCGACGGCTACTACCGGATCTTCGGTTGGGAACGCGACCGGTCCGTGCCCGACAGCGAGCCGCTCGACCTGGAGGAGGTCCGCGCGGTCACCAAGCGGGCACTGGGCACGGACTTCGGCATGCGCGACGCCCGCTGGCTGTCCCGCTTCCACAGCGACGAGCGGCAGGTCCCGCACTACCGGGTCGGCCGCGTCTTCCTGGCCGGGGACGCCGCGCACGTGCACTCGCCCGCCGGCGGGCAGGGCATGAACACCGGGCTGCAGGACGCGGCCAACCTGAGCTGGAAGCTCTCCGCGGTGCTGCTTGGCGCCCCGGCGGCCCTGCTCGACACCTACCAGGCCGAACGGCACCCGGTCGGCCGCTCCGTGCTGCGCAGCAGTGGCGCGCTCATCCGCGCCGCCATGATCAGCTCGGCGGCGGGTCGCGCCGTCCGCGGTTTCGTCGCGGGCACCGCGCTGTCGGTCCCCAGGCTCCGCGCGAAGCTCACCGGGCAGCTCAGCGGCATCGGCTACCGCTACCCCGCGCCGGCCGGCGCGCACGCGATGGTCGGTACCCGCGCCGAGGACATCCCGCTCGCCGGCGGCGGCCGCCTGTACGAGGAGCTGCGGGAGCGGCGTTTCGTGCTCGTCGGCGCCGCCGAGGTCAGCGGGGTCCGAGTGGTGGCTCCGGCCGAGACCGGCGGTCCGCTGGTGCTCGTCCGGCCGGACGGGTACGTGGGCTGGGCGGGCACGGACGTCGCCGAGCTTCGCCGGGCGCTCGCCGGTTTCCTCGGCTCAGCCGAGTAGCTGGCGCAGCAGGGTGCGTTCCGCCTCGGTCGTGGCCCTGGCCAGTGCCTTCTCGTAGGCGGCGGTCGCCTCACCGGTGCGGCCCACGCGGTTGAGCAGGTTGCCGCGGACGGAGTGGTACAGGTGGTAGCGGTCCAGCTCGAGCGAGTCGACCAGGCGCAGCGCCGCGGCGGGACCGGCGACCTCGGCCACCGCGACCGCCCGGTTCAACGCCACCACCGGGGTCGGCGTGACGGCCATGAGCTGGTCGTACAGGGCGACGATCTGCGCCCAGTCGGTCTCCCCGGTGGACGGTGCGTCGCTGTGGACGGCGTTGATCGCGGCCTGCAGCTGGTACTGGCCCGGCTGGTCGCGCCGCAGGCACTCGCGCACCAGCGTCTGGCCCTCGGTGACCAGGTCGTGGTCCCAGCGGGTGCGGTCCTGGTCGGCCAGCAGGACCAGGTCGCCGCCGGGGGTCGTGCGGGTCGGGCGGCGGGACTCGCTCAGCAGCATCAGCGCCAGCAGGCCGAGCGCCTCCGGCTCGTCGGGCATGAGTGCCACCAGCAGCCGGCCGAGACGGATGGCCTCCGCGGCCAGCTCCGGGCGCGCCAGGTGGCCCTCGTTGAAGATCAGGTACACCACGGCCAGCACGCCGCGGACGCGTTCGGGCAGGTCGGCCTCGTGCGGCACGCGGTACGGGATGCCGGCGTCGCGGATCTTGTTCTTCGCGCGGACCAGGCGCTGGGCCATGGCCGGCTCGGTGACCAGGAACGCGCGGGCGACCTCCGCGGTGGTCAGGCCGCCCATGAGCCGCAGGGTGAGCGCGACCCGGACGCCGAGCGCGAGTGCCGGGTGGCAGCAGGTGAAGATCAGTCTCAGCCGGTCGTCGCGCACCGCACCCTCCTCCTCCGGTCCGGTCGTCACCAGCATGTCGAGCGCCCGGCGCTGCCGCTCGTCGCGGGTGGCCTCGCGGCGCAGGCGGTCGATGGCGCGGTTGCGGGCGGTCGTGATCAGCCAGCCGGCCGGGCTCGGCGGCGGCCCGTCGGCCGGCCAGCGGCGCACCGCCTCGACGAACGCGTCCTGCACGCACTCCTCGGCCAGTCCGATGTCGCCCACCGCGCGGACCAGCACGGACACCGCGCGCCCGTACTCGGCCCGGAAGATCTCGGCCACGTCCGCGGCGCTCATCGGCGTGGCGCGTACATGATCACGGCGACACCGACCAGGCAGATGGCGGCGCCGAGGTAGTCCCACCGGTCCGGGTGGAACTTGTCGACCACGACGCCCCAGGCCAGCGAGCCGGCGACGAAGACCCCGCCGTACGCGGCGAGGATCCGGCCGAAGTGGGCGTCGGGCTGGAAGGTGGCCACGAACCCGTACGCGCCGAGCGCGACGACGCCGCCGGCGATCCACCACAGGCCGCGGTCGGCACGCCAGCCCTGCCACACCAGCCACGCACCGCCGATCTCGGCGAGCGCCGCCAGCACGAACAACACCAGCGACCTGACGACATTCATGAGCGTGCGGTCACTGGAACGGCCGGACCTCCACCGAGAGCGGCGTGAGCACCGCGGCCAGTCTGCGGCCCCAGTCCAGCGCCTCGTCGAGGTCCGCCGCCTGGACGACCGTGAAGCCGCCGAGGAACTCCCTGGCCTCGACGAACGGGCCGTCGGTCACCAGGATCTCGTCGTCGGTGGCCTTCAGGACGGTGGCGGTGCTCGGCGGGTGCAGGGCGCCCGAGAAGACCCACGCGCCGGCCTTGCGCATCTGTTGGTTGAGGACGTCGAGGTCCTTCGTGACCCTGGCAAGCACCTCGGGCGCGGGCCTGCCCTCGGGCTGGTAGATGCTCAGCAGGTACTGCTTCATGGCGGTGATCCTTCCGCATCGGACAGCCGATCGACACTGACACGAACGGGAACCCGGGGAATCGACACCCGACCTCTGTACCTACTAGTATGTACACATGCCCTTCGTTCGTATCGACGCCCTGCGGGGCGACAGCGCGCGGCTCGACGCGCTCGGGCGGGCCGTGCACGACGCCCTGGTCGACGCCATCGGCATCCCGCCGGACGACCTGTTCCAGGTGTTGACGAGCCACGACGGCGCCTCCGGCACGGTCCGCTACGACGCCGGTTACCTGGGCGTGCGCCGCGACGACGACATCGTGTTCGTCGCGATCACGTTGCGGGGCGGGCGTACCGTCGAGCAGAAGCAGGCGCTCTACCGGCGGATCGCCGAGCTGGCACACGACTACGCGGGCACCGAGCCCCGCAACGTCCTGGTCACCCTCACCGAGAACGACCTGCCCGACTGGTCCTTCGGCGACGGCGTGGCGCAGTACGTGGATGGGGCACGCCACCTGGTCACGGCACCGGCGTGACCAGGGTCCCGTCGGTCATGAACTGACGCAGGTTGCGGAACGCCAGGTCCCCCATCGCCTCGCGGGTCTCCGTGGTGGCGCTCGCGATGTGGGGCAGCAGCACGACGTTGTCCATGCCCAGCAACGCGGGTGGCACGTTCGGCTCGTCGGCGAACACGTCCAGCGCCGCGCCCGCGATCGTGCCGGACTCCAGCGCCGCCACCAGTGCCGGTTCGTCGACCACACTGCCTCGGGCGATGTTGACCAGATAGCCCGCCGGGCCCAACGCCGCCAGCACGGACGCCGACACCAGCCCCGCTGTGGCCTGCCCGCCCGAGGTCGCCACGACGAGCACGTCAACGGCCTCCGCCAGCGCCGCCGGCGAGTCGGCGTACCGGTAGGGCACGTCGGGCACCTCGTGGCGGGAGTGGTAGCTCAGCACGCAGTCGAACGCCGCCAGTCGGTGGGCGATCGCCCCACCGATGCGGCCCAGGCCCAGGATGCCGACCCGCTTCCCGGTCACCTTCACCGCCAGCGGGAACGCGTCGTGGGCCCAGTCGCCGCGCCGCAGGAAGCGGTCCGCGGCCGACAGGCGGCGGAGGACGTCGATCAGGCCGCCCACGGCCAGGTCCGCCACGCAGTCGTTCAGCACGTCAGGGGTGTTGCTGACGACGATCCCCTTCGACCGGGCGTAGGACACGTCCGTCGTCTCGTAGCCGACGCCGAAGTGGACGATCGCCCGCAGCGACGGCATGGCGTCCATCTGCTCGGTGGTGACGCCGTACCGGGAGGAGGTGATCGCGGTGACCACGTCGTCGGCCGGCGACTCCACGATCTTGAAGTTGGCGCGCAGCGCTTCCTCCAGCGACGGCAGCAGCGGGCAGACCTGCAGAACGGTCACACGGACTCCAAACACGGTCGCTTCGGGTCGAACCGCCATCCCGGCACCAGGTACTGCATGGCGGCGGTGTCGTCGCGGGCGCCGGGTGCGGCTCGACGGTACAGCTCGTGGGCCGCCGCCACCTGGTCGAGGTCGAGCTCGACGCCGAGGCCGGGCGCGGCCGGCACGGTGAGATGCCCGTCCACCAACGGAATCGGCGAGACGGTGAGGCGCTGGCCGTCCTGCCAGATCCAGTGGGTGTCGATGGCGGTGATGTCACCCGGCGCGGCGGCCGCGACGTGGGTGAACATCGCCAGCGACACGTCGAAGTGGTTGTTCGAGTGCGACCCCCACGTCAGCCCCCATGCCTCGCACAGCTGCGCCACCCGCACCGAGCCCCGCATGGTCCAGAAGTGCGGGTCCGCGAGCGGGATGTCCACGGCGGACTGGCGTACGGCGTGGCCGAGCTGCCGCCAGTCGGTGGCGACCATGTTGGTGGCGGTCCGCAATCCGGTGGCGCGGCGGAACTCCGCCAGGGTCTCGCGCCCGGAGTAGCCGTCCTCCGCGCCGCACGGGTCCTCGGCGTAGGCGAGCACGTCCCGCAGCGCGTGCCCGTGCCGGATCGCGTCCCGCAGCAGCCAGCCGCCGTTGGGGTCGAGTGTCAGGTCGGCGTCCGGGAAGCGGGCGGCCAGGGCACGGATGACCTCGACCTCGGCCTCGCCCGGCAGCACGCCGCCCTTGAGCTTGAAGTCGGTGAACCCGTACCGCTTCCGGGCGGCCTCCGCCTGGGCCACGATCCCGGCCGCGTCGAGGGCCTCGCGATCGCGTACGGCGAACCAGTCGTCACCGTCGCCGGCCCGGTAGCCGAGGTCGGTTCTCGAACTGTCCCCCACGAAGAACAGGTATCCCAACGCCCGCACGCGATCCCGGCGCTGGCCGTCGCCCAGGAGTGCCGCGACCGGCACCTCCAGGTACTGGCCGAGCAGGTCCAGCATCGCGGCCTCGATGGCCGTGCGGACGTGCACGGCGACCCGCTGGTCGAAGGTCTGCGGCCCTCGTCCGGCCGCGTCCCGCGCGCCGAACCGCGCGGCCACCGCGGCCAGCACGGCGTTGTGGTCGCTGACCCGGGCGCCGGCCACCAGGTCGCGTGCCTCGGTCAGCGTGTCGGTGATCGACGTGCCGCCGGGCACCTCGCCGACGCCGGTGCGGCCGTCGGAGTCGGTGAGGATCAGCAGGTTCCGCGTGAAGTACGGGCCGTGCGCGCCGCTCAGGTTGAGCAGCATGCTGTCCTGGCCCGCGACCGGGACGACCCGGTACCCCGTGACGAGCGGGGGTGTCACTCGGCGGCCCCGTCACGCAGTCGCGGGATGTCGAGGGGGTTGCCGTCCCGCAGCTCCGCCGGCAGCAGGGCGGACGGCAGGTTCTGGTAGGCGACCGGCCGCAGCCACCGCTCTATGGCGAGAGTGCCGACCGAGGTGGTCGACGGTGTGGACGTCGCGGGGAACGGGCCGCCGTGCACGACCGCGTGGCCGACCTCGACGCCGGTCGGCCAGCCGCCGTAGAGCACGCGGCCGGCCAGCAGCTCCAGGGTCGGCAGCAGCTCGGTGACGGTGCCGTGGTCGGTCTCGTCGGCGTGGACGGTCGCGGTCAGCTGTCCTTCCAGGGTGGAGAGGATCTCGTCGAGCTGTGCGACGTCACGCACCCGCACGACGAGCGAGGCCGCGCCGAACACCTCCTGCTGCAGCGCGGGTTCGGCCAGGAAGGTGTCGCCGTCGGTGACGAACAGCCCGGCCTGGCCGCACGCGGCGATGGTGTCGTCGGCGCCGCCCAGGGCCACCTCGTCGACGCCGGCCGCGTCGACGAGCCGACTCACCCCGGCCACGTAGGACTGTTGGATCGTGGCGGTCAGCATCGCCGCGCCCGGCGCCGCCCGCACGGCCTCCCCGGCGGCGGCGAGGAAGTCCGTCGGGTCGCCGAGCGCGAACACCAGGCCGGGGTTGGTGCACAGCTGCCCGGCCGAGGTGGTCAGCGAGGTCACGAACGCGGTGCCGAGCGAGGCGCCGGACGACGCGAGCGCGCCGGGCAGCAGGATCACGGGGTTCACCGAGGACATCTCGGCGTACACGGGGATCGGCGCCGGGCGGGACTGTGCGGCGGCGACCAGTGCGAGTCCGCCGGAGCGGGAGCCGGTGAAGCCGACCGCCGCGATCCGCGGATGCCTGACCAGGGCGGTGCCGAGGGTGCGGCCGTCGCCGAAGAGCAGTGAGAACACGCCCTCGGGCAGGTTGTGCTCAGCCACCGCGGCGCGGATGGCGCGGCCGACCAGCTCGGACGTGCCGGGGTGGGCGCTGTGGGCCTTGACGACGACGGGCGCGCCGGCCGCCAGGGCGGACGCGGTGTCGCCGCCCGCGACGGAGAACGCGAGCGGGAAGTTGCTGGCCGAGAAGACCGCGACCGGGCCGAGGGGGATCTTCCGCTGACGCAGGTCCGGCTTGGGCAGCGGCGTGCGGTCGGGGTCCGGCGTGTCGAGCCGGGCGCCGAGGAACCGGCCGTCGGCCACCACGGACGCGAACAGCCGCAGCTGGTTGGTGGTGCGGCCCAGCTCCATCCGCACCCGCGGTGCGGGGATGCCGGTCTCCGCGACGACACGCGACACGAGCGTGTCACCGAGCGCGTCGATGTTGTCCGCGACGGTCCCGAGGAACGCGGACCGGGCCGCCAGCGTGGTCGCCCGGTAGGCCGGGAACGCCTGCCAGGCCAGCGAGACCGCGGTGTCCACATCGGACTCGTCGCCGAGCCCGTATACGGGTTCCAGTGCCTCGCCGGTCGCCGGGTTCACGCCGCGGACCTCGCCGCCGCTCCCCCGCACGTCGGAAGCGCCGATCAGCATCGATCCCGTCAAAGCCAGTGTGGCGGTCATGCAAGCTTCACCTTCTCCACGAGTGTCCTGAGCTCATCGAACTCGCTCGGCGTCAGATCCGCCAAGGGGGGTCGCACGGGACCCGCGTCACGGCCCACCGCGCGCAGCCCCGCCTTCACGATCGACACCGCGTACCCGTTGCGCCGGTCGCGAATCTCGATGTACGGGAGGACGAACTCGTCCAGCTTGCGGTACACGGTGTCGGTGTCGCGGGCGCGGACGGCGGCGTAGAACTCCAGCGCCCACGCCGGCGCGAAGTTGAAGATCGCCGACGAGTAGGTGGTGACGCCCATTTCCAGGTACGGCAGGGCGTAGGTCTCCGCGGTGGGCAGGCCGCCGATCGACAGCAGCCGCCGCCCCAGCTTCGCGTGGACGCGGGTCATGAGGTCGACGTTGCCGACGCCGTCCTTGAAGCCGATCAGGTTGGGGCAGTCGTCGGCGAGGCGCGCGGTGGTGTCGTAGGTGTACCGGGCGTTGGCCCGGTGGTACACGATCACGCCGAGCGAGGTCGCCGCGCACACGGCCCTGACGTGCTGGACCAGCCCTTCCTGCGGCACCTCGGTCAGGTACGGCGGGAGCAGGAGGAGGCCGGACGCGCCGGCGGTCTCGGCGTCGCGGGCCATGGCGACGGCCTGCGCCGTGCCGTAGCCGGCGGGGGCGAGCACCGGGGTGCTCCCGGCGGCCTGGACCGCGGCCCGCACGACCTGGGCGACCTCGGCGGGGGTCAGCGCGGGGAACTCGCCCGTGCCGCCGGCCGCGAACAGGCCGGCGGCGGCGAAGGACGACTGCCAGGCCACGTGCTCGCGGTAGGCGTCCTCGTCGAACGCGAGGTCCGCGGTGGCGTGCGTGACGGGGAACGACAGCAACCCCGTGCCGAGTGTGTCGCGCAGGGTTTCCGGACTCAGCGTCAAGGCAGGCTCCATCGGTGTCGGGCGACTGTCTCCGAGACTATGACCGCGTCCGATACCTGTCTAAGTCCAACAACGCATTCTGCGATACCTTCCGGGCATGTCGTTCACGCTCGAGCAGCTCCGCGGGTTCGTCGCCGTCGCCGAGGAGGGCAACTTCGGCCGGGCCGCGGCGCGGCTGCGGATCACCCAGCCGCCGCTGTCGCGGCAGGTGCAGAAGCTCGAGCGCGCACTGGAGGTGCTGCTGCTGGTCAGGACGCCGCGCGCGGTGCTGCTCACCCCGGCCGGCGAGGCGTTCCTGCCGGAGGCCAGACGCATGCTGAGCCTGGCCGAGGCGGCGCCGATCACCGCACGCAACGCGGCCCGCGGCACGGCAGGCAACCTGCGCCTCGGGTTCACCGCGATCTCGGCGCTGACCGTGCTGGGCGCGTGGATCCGCACGATCTCCCAGCACCTGCCGGCGGTCGAGCTGACGCTCACCGAGATGGTCACCCGGGACCAGGTGGACGCCCTGCTCGCGGGTGACCTCCACGTGGGGCTCGCGCGTGGCGTGCCGGCGTCGGAGGTGCTCAACACCCGGCGCGTGCACGTCGAGAGCCTGATCCTCGCCTGCCCGCGCGGTCATGCCCTCGCCGAGCTGGGCAGGCCACCGGCGCTGACCGACATCGGCCGGCACGCCGTGGTCACCTACACGCCGATCGCGGCCCGGTACCTGCAGGAGCTCGTGATCAGCGTGTTCCACACCGCTGGTGTCGAGCCGCGGTACGTGCAGCAGGTCAGCCAGGTGCACAGCCTGCTCGCGCTGATCGACGCGGGTGTCGGTGTCGGGCTCGTGCCGAGGTCGGCGGCGCGGCTGCGGCTGCCCAACCTGGCGTTCACGGAGATCGCCGGGCTGCGGCCGGACATCGTGGAGACGCACTGCGTGTGGCGCGCCGGGCACGGCAACCCCGCGCTCGACTCGCTGCTGCGGTTGACCGAGGCCCATTCCTAACTCATGTACACAATGGACAGAGGTGAGACGGTCACCAGCGCGGTGGTGTCGGGTCGAAGTGCGCGTCGTGGACGCGCCGGTAGTAGCCGGTGTCGTCGCGTTCGGTGCGGCCGCAGGCCAGGTACTGCTCGTGCAGCCGGGCGAGTGCGTCCCGGTCCAGTTCGACGCCCAGGCCGGGTCCGGTCGGCACGGGCACGGCGCCGCCGGCGAACCGCAGTGCGCCGGGGACGATCACGTCGTCCTCGGCGGCCTTCCACGGCCAGTGCGTGTCGCACGCGTAGGTCAGGTTGGGGGTGGCCGCGGCGAGGTGGGTCATGGCCGCGAGGCTGATGCCCAGGTGCGAGTTGGAGTGCATGGACAGCGACAGCCCGAAGGTGTCGCAGATCCCGGCCAGTGACCGGGACCGGTGGAGGCCGCCCCAAAAGTGGTGGTCGGACAGGATCACCTGGACGGCGTCCTGCTCGACGGCCGGCCGCAGGTGGTCGAACGCGACCACGCACATGTTGGTGGCCAGGGGCATCGGCGCCTCGCGGGCGACCATGGCCATGCCGGTCATGCCGGTGGTCGGGTCCTCCAGGTACTCCAGCACCCCGTCCAGCTCCTCGGCCACGCGGATCGAGGTGCGCACGCTCCACGCGCCGTTCGGGTCGAGCCGCAGCGGGTGGTCCGGGAACTCCTCGGCGAGCGCCCGGATCGCGGCGATCTCGTCCTGGGGCGCGAACACGCCGCCCTTGACCTTGATCGCGCCGAAGCCGTAGTCGTCGACGATCCGCCTGGCCTGGGCGACGAGCTGGCCGGGGTCGAGGGCCGCGCCCCACTCGTCCTCGGGGGCGCCGGGGTGTCCGGCCCACTTGTAGAACAGGTAGGCGCTGTAGTCGACCCGGTCGCGCACGGCGCCGCCGAGCAGGTCGCTCACCGGGCGGCCGATGATCTTGCCCTGGATGTCCAGGCACGCGACCTCGAACGGCGAGAGCACGCGGTCGGCGGTGCTGCTGCCGGTGACCATGCCGGACATGCCGTGCCCGCCGACCCCGTCGTCGAGCGACCCGCGGACGCGGCGGGCGAGCTCGTGGCGGTGCCAGACGTCGACGCCGGTCAGTGCCGCGGCCGCGGCCCGCAGGCGGGTGAGGTGCTTGGCGTCGCCGTAGGACTCGCCGAGGCCGGCGGTGCCGTCCTCGGCGACCACCTCGACGATCGTCCGCAGCGCGAACGGCTCGTGCACGCCGACGGTGTTCAGCAGCGGCGGGTCGCGGAAGGCGACCGGCGTGAGGTGAACGTCCCTGATACGCACGTCTCGGAGTCTACGAACGCGGACCCCGCCGACCTGCCGCGTCCTGGACGTGCCGGCGCACGCCGCTTCACTAGGGTGACCGGCATGCCCAAGACCAGCGCCGCGTTGTTGTTGTTCCGTCGCGGGGAGTCCCTGGAAGTCCTCATCGCGCACATGGGCGGCCCGTTCTGGGCACGCAAGGACGCGGGCGCGTGGTCCATCCCGAAGGGCGAGTACACCGACGAGGAGCCGTGGCACGCGGCCGTGCGGGAGTTCGAGGAGGAGATGGGGTCGGCGCCGCCCGAGGGGCCCGCGATTCCGTTGGGCACGGTGAAGCAGTCCGGCGGCAAGACCGTCACGACGTTCGCGGTCGAGGGCGACTTCGACCTCGCGGGGTTCCACAGCAACACGTTCGAGCTGGAGTGGCCGCGTGGGTCGGGCCGCATGCGGGAGTTCCCCGAGGTCGACCGGGCCGAGTGGGTGACGGTCGAGGTGGCGCGGGAGAAGCTGGTCAAGGGTCAGGTGGCGGTGCTGGACGCGTTGCGGGACCACCTAGCGCATTGACGTCGCCACGAGCCCGGCCCACGACAGCGGGTTGGCGGCGTGCAGCCGCAGGTGCGCCTCGCGTTGTGCGCGGGTGATCAGCTCCGGTAGCGCGGTGGTGCCGTCGAGTGTCCGGTACACCTCGGAAAGCAGCGTGCCGGTCCGCCCGTCGGGCAGTGACCACGATCCGGTGACGACGTCACGGGCGCCGCTGGACAGCAGCAGCGCGAGCGCGCCGGTGGCGTCGGTGCCGGCGTCCGTGCCGGAGTAGCAGGCCGCGGCGACGACGGTCGGCGGCACCCGCATCCGCAGCAGCGACGCGACGGCGAGGTCGCCGTCGGGGAGGTGGAACCGGTAGTCCAGGCCGGCGCCGGAGCCGTGGGTGGACAGTACGAGCAGGTCGAACCGGTGCTCGGTCAGCGCGGTGATCAACGGGGTCGGGCCGGTGACCTCGGTGAGGGTGACGCGGCCGACGTCGTGCAGTTCGCGGAGCGTGGCGCGCTCGCCGACGGCGCCGCCGAGTCCCGGTTCGAACACGCCGAGGACACGCAGCGGCCCGTCCGGCTTCGTCTCGGGTGGACTCTGGGCGGCGAGGCGCAGCAGGGGCAACCGGTTGACGACCGCGCAGTCGGCCAGGACGGTCCGGTCGGCGACGGGTAGCGCGGCGATGGGCAGGTTGCGGAGCACGCCGTCGGCGCAGGCGACGACCTGTGTGGTCCGGGTCGTGAGCCAGGCGCGGAACTTCGCGGGCAGCAGCAGGTCGGCCAGCTCGTCGCGGACGTCCCGCCAGGCCGCCGGGAACGTGTCGTGGTCCGGCCGGCCGGTGTGCAGCACGCGTACCAGTGTGGACGCGGCCGCCGTCAGCTGGAACCGCCGGATTCGCGGCTGTTCGCCGGGGATGGCCCACACCGTGTACCCGGCGACGAGGCCGTCCCGCTCCCCCTCGGTCGGGGTGATCGACAGGAGTGCCCGGTCGCCGCAGGCCGCGAGGATGTCCTCGACGGAGACCGGCGCGGGCACGTAGCCGCGGGCGAAGGCCTCGCCGACCGTGTGGGCGAGCTGGCCACGCAGGAGGTCGAGTTGGCTTCGGAGCCGGGACTCACCGTGGACGCGCGGGTCGAACGAGTCGTCGAGCGACGCGGCGGACGGCGGTTGCGCGACGGCGGCGCGGAGGGCGTCGATGCGGGTGACGAGGTCGTGCACGTCGGCGGGCAGGTTCTGGTGGTTGGCGCGCAGGGTGCCGGCGAGGGTGTCCTCGCGCCAGGTCTCGGCCACCTCGATGGCGGCGAGACCCGCCTCGGGCACGCGGTCGGCGGCGCCGGCCGCGGCGACGGCGAAGCACTCGGCGCGCTGGCTCGCGTCACCGGCGAGGAGCCGGTCGCGGGTGGCGGTGGTGCCGACGGCGGCGCTGATGGTGCCGTAGCCGCGCACGGCGTGGCGGATCCGGGCGACGGCGTCACCGGTCCTGCCGAGCTTCGCCGCGACGTGGGCGGCGAGCAGGGACATGTGGAAGCCGGTGACGGGTTGGTCGGTCTCGGCGCAGCGGGGCAGGAGCTCGGCGAAGCAGGTGTGGGCCTCGTCGTACCGCTCGCCGGCGGCGAGGGCCATCGCCTGGCTCTGCAGGCTCCGCAGCCTGATGATGCCGGTGGTGCCTTTCACGCCCTGCAGGGTCCTGGCGACGGTGAGCGCGTGGTCGGTGCGGCCGAGCTGCAACGCGACCTCCACCTCGGCGGCGAGCACCTCGCTCAGCAGGTCGGGGGTGCCTTCCCGATCGACCACGTCGCGGGCCTGGGCGAAGGCCTCGTCGAGGCCCTCTCCGTTGCCGGCCAGTGCTTGCAGGCGCGCGACCTCGAGCCCGACGCGGGTCATGGCGGTGAGGACGGCGGACCGGTGTGTGGTGCTGAAGTCGACCTCGGCGAGCGCGTTGGCGGCCCGGTCGATGACGCGTGCGGCCTCGTCGTCGTCGTTGACGATCCGCAGGAGCCAGGACCGGTCCGCCAGGGCCGCGATGAGCAGGGGGCCGTCGCGGTCGGTCGACGCGGAGTCGATGACGTCGGCGTTGCGGGTCAGTGCTTCGCCGATGCGGCCGCCGCGGCCGAGGAGGTCGGCGATGCCGAGCAGGGTCTGCCGCCGGTAGTGGGCGAGCGCGCGGGCGCCGCCGAAGAGTTGCACGCCGGGGATCTGGAGGGCGCCGTCGATGGCCTCGATGGCCCGGTCGAACGCGGCCATCGCGGCCTGTGGCTCGAAGTTGATGTCGTGGAGGATGGCCTGCGCGTGCTCGACGTGCCAGGTCAGCAGTGGTCGCACGGCCGACCGGTCGCTGGTGGCGGCGGCGCGGGCGGCGTCGAGTGCCCGGCGGGCGGCGTCGAGGTCGCCGAGCGTGCCGTGGGCGCGGTGGAGGACGAGGAGCACGAGGGTCTCGTCGGTGAACCGGTGGTTCTGGTGGGCGAGCGCGGCGGCGTCCTGTCCGAGGCTGATCGCCCGCTGGTACTCACCCGCGTCGAAGGCCGCGGACGCGGCCGTGACGCCACGTCTTACTTTCACCCCGGAGAACCACCCCATGGCCCGGGTGTCGCGTGGTGTGAGCCGGCCGTTAACAAGGTGGACGGCCCGGTCGACGTATGTCACGGTTCGTCGGTTTCCTGGTGGGTTCGCGGGATGGAGTGACTGTGGAGGATCTCGTCGAGGTGGCGCGGTTGGTCCGGCCGTTCCTGCCGGAGCTGGTGGGTGCGCGCGCGGCGGACCTTGACGCGCGGATCGGCGCCGCGTTGGACGGTCCGCCGCGGGAGCGGGTCCCGCGGTTGCGTGCGGTGCTGGCGTCGGACGACGCGGTGGTCGCGTGGGTGGAGCGGGCGTTGGCGGATCCCGCGGGCGCGGTGCGGGGTTTCGAGCCGTTACCGGGTCAGGGTGAGCCGGTAACGGCGGACCGGTTCGTGTGTCCGGTCAACCGGGACGTGGTGTGGTACCGGCCGAAGGTGGGGGTGCCGGTGCCGACGTGCGGGACCCACAGCGTCGTGTTGGTGCGGGGCTGACGTGCTGACGAAGTTCTGGGAGGCGGCGGGCGGGAAGCTCGCGGACCGGTGGTTCGGGTTGGCCGTGCCGGCGTTGCTGTTCTGGCTGGGCGGCGTGGTCGCGTGGGGCGGTGTGTCTACGGTGGACTCGCTGGCGGCGCGTGGGCTGGTGCTGGCCGGCGGGCTCGCCGTGGTGGGTGGTTCGGCGGTGGTGGTCGGCCGGTTGACCGAGCCGATGCTGCATGTGGTGGAGGGTTACTGGCCGTTGTGGGCGTTGCGGTTGTGGCGTCCGGGCGCGCCGGTCGGGGACGCGCGGTTTCAGGAGCTGCACGGGCGGATCGCGGCGGGTGATCCGTCGCTGGCGCCGGTGGACTTCGCGGAGTACCTGCGGCTGGACCGGCGGCTGCGTCGCGAGCCCGCGGTGCCCTACCGGCGGATGCCGACGCGGGTGGGGAACATCCTGCGCACGGCGGAGAGCCTGCCCTTCGACAAGTACGGGTTGGACGCGGTGGTGGTGTGGCCGCGGCTGTGGTTGCTGCTGCCGGACACCGCGCGGGCGGAGCTGAGTGCGGCACGGCAGGCGATGACGGGTGCGGTGGGGGCCGGGTTGTGGGGGTTGTCGTTCGTGGGGTTCGGGGTGTTCGCGTTGTGGGCGGTTCCGGTGGGGTTGGCGGTGTTCGGGTTGGCGTTGTGGGGTTGGCTGCCGGGGCGGGCGCGGGCGTTCGGGGACCTGTTGGAGGCGGCGTTCGACCTGTACCGGGTGCGGTTGTACGAGCAACTGCGCTGGCCGCTGCCGGCCAACCCGGCCGAGGAACGCGAGATCGGGTTGGCGGTGACCAGGTACCTGTGGCGCGGTTCGGACGCGGCGGAACCGACCTTCGAACCGCCGGTTCGGTGACCCGACCACGTCCTGTCGTGTTCAGGCGAGGGTGAACTTCTCGGCGTGGACCTGGGTGGCGGGGACGCCGATCTTCTTGAGCGCGTCGAGGACGGCGGCGGTCATGGCCGCCGGGCCGCAGACGTACACGTCGCGGTCGGTGATGTCCGGGATGGCGGCCCGCATCGTCGCGGGGTCGAAGGGCCGGGCGCCGTCGGCGGTGCGGCCGGTGAGCAGGTGCACGCGCCGGGCCAACTGCCGGACCTCGTTGAACAGCACCGCTTCGCGGGGTTCCCGCACCCGGTAGAGGACGATGACGTCACCCGCGGGCCGCTCCTCGAGCAGCGCCCGGATGGGGGTGATCCCGACGCCGCCCGCGATGAGCACGACCCCTGGCCGGGTGCGGTGCAGTGACGTGAACGCGCCGTACGGGCCTTCCAGGAACACGCGGCTGCCGACCGGGACGCGGCGCAGCCCCGCGCTGGTGGCGCCGACGGCCTTCGCGGTGAGGCGCAGGGTGTGTCCGTTGGGGGCGGCGGACAGGGAGAACGGGTTGGCGAGCCACCAGTTGTTGTGGCCGGGGAACCGCCAGACGCAGAACTGTCCCGCGCGGGCCGGGAGCCGGTCGAGGTGGCGGCCGGTCACGTACACGGACACGACGTCGTCCGCCTCGGGCACGACGGCCTGTACCCGGAACTGGTGGTAGGCGTTGCGCCACAAGGGAACCACGAACCGTCCGACGAGGAGCGCGCCGAATGCGCCGAGCCACAGCGCCCACCAGTAGACGGTGGCGAACACGGAGGACCGGAAGGTGGTGGTCTCGAGTAGCTGGTGGCCGAAGGCGAGCCCGAGCGCGAGGTAGACGAGCAGGTGCAGCGCATGCCAGGTGTCGTGGCCGAGGCGGCGGCGGAGGGGGCGGGTGGAGACGACCCCGACGATGACGATGGTGGCGGCGGCGGACATGCCGAGCAGGGTGGCGGTGACCCCGGCGAGCGAGAGGAAGGTCCCGCCGAACGAGGCGTGGTCGTGCTGGGCGTAGCCGAGGATGATCAGGGTGGCGTGGGTGAGGATGGTCCACAGCAGCGTGAACCCGATCCAGCGGTGCCAGACGGTGAGCCGGTCCATCCCGACGCGACGGTCCAGCCAGGGCAGCCGGGCGACGAGCAGCAGCTGGAACATGATGAGCAGTGCGGCGTGCAACCCGAAGAACTTCGCCACGGTGAGGGTGCCGTTCTTGCCCTCCCCCGCGGCGAGGAACAGCACCTCGACGACGGCGACGTTGACCACGACGAACGTGATCACCACCCATCGCGCCCGTAAGACCGGGGGCACGGCCCGCCGCCGTGCCCGCTGACTCGTCGCTGCCATCGCTACCTCCACTGGGTCATCGGCTATTTACGAATCGCCCGCCCAGTGGTTCACGTGACCCCCTGAACATGACGAATCCACACCGGTACGTCACGGAGTGGATTCGCGTGCCGGCGTGGGTCAGCCGGTTCGGCCCATGTCCGGGCCCGTGCCGGGGAGTCGCGTCAGCTTCACGCGTACCACGGTCGCGCGGGTGGGGTTCCCGAGTTGTTCGTAGCGCTCCTCGGCCTCCTGCCACGCCGATGACGCGCCGGCCAGGTCGCCGCTGGCGTGGTGGACGTCGCCGAGCACCTCGTACGCGTGGGCGGCGGCGCCGTGCTCGGACCTGCTGATGGCCCGCTGGGCGAACCTGATGGCGGCGGCGGTGGCTCCCCGCGCCTTGTTGATCTTCGCGAGCGCGACGCACGCGGCCACGGTGACGGCCAGATCGGGAATGGCCTCCGCGATGCTCAACGCCTGTGTGCAGTGCGCCGCCGCGGACGCGTGGTCGCCCCGGTCGTGGTGGACGAGGCCGACCTCGATCATCGTGCTCGCCTGTGCCGACTGGTCTCCGCTGCGTTCCGCGAGGAACTGGGCTCGGGTCAGGTACACGAGTGCCCGGTCGGGCTGGTCCATCGCACGCAGCACCTCGCCCATGCGGTAGGACGTCCAGCACAGGCCCTGCTCGGAGTCGGTTCGCTGGGCGATCTTCATGCTGTGCCGGTACAGGTCGAGTGCCGCGGACAGGTCACCGCGTTGTGTCTCCAGCTTGCCCAGCAGGCTCAGCACGTTCACCTGCCCGACCTCGTGCCCGATGCGTTCCACGAGGCCGAGCGCGGAGTCGAGGTGGCGCCGCGCCTCGGTGTGGTCGCCGATCGCCAGGTAGACCCTGCCGATCCCCATCAACGAGGACGCCTCGCCGACCTGGTCGCCCGCGGCTCTGGCCGACCGCGCCGCGACCCGTTGCACGGACAGGCTGTCCTCGTAGTAGCCGTGTCTGTCGTAGAAGATCACGGCGGCGTCGGTGAGCCGCCAGGCGTGCCCGTGGTGCCCGTCGGCCGCAGCGCGGTGAATCATGGCGAGCACGTTGTTCCGCTCCGTGTCGAACCAGCCTTTGGCCTGTGTGGTGTCGGCGGGCTCGACCGGCTCGACCGCGTCCTCGATCGTCAGCGCGTCCGCGCTGAGCCGGCTGGGGTAGAGGCGGTGGTTCGCGTTCACGGCCGATGCCAGGTAGAAGCTCGCGAGCCGGCGGCTCGCGGCCTGCCGGGTGGCGGTTTCCTCGTCCGACTCCGCGCAGTGCGTGGCGAACACGCGAATGAGGTCGTGGAACCGGTAGCGGTCCAGTGTCTCCGCTCGTTCGAGCAGGTGGCCGCCGACGAGTGCCCGGACGCTGCGTGCGGTCTCGTCGCCGCCCCGACCGTCCAGTGCGGCCGCGGCCTCGATGCTGAAGTCCGCTCCCGGATGGAGGCCCAACAGCCGGAACAGTCGCCGTTCCGGCTCGGCCAGGGAGTGGTAGGACCACTCGAAGAAGGTCTGGGCGTTGGCCGAACCGCTGTCCTCGCCGACGTCGAAGACGAGCTGGTGGCGGTCGAGCTGCTCGGTGAACGCGGGCAGCTGGCTGGCCGGACGGGTCGCGACGTGCTCGGCCAGCAGGCTGACCATCAGCGGCAGTCCGCCGCAGAGTCCCGCGAGCCGGCCCTGGTCGTCGTGCGTCACGCTGCGGCGGGTACCGATGCGCACCCCGAGCAGCCGGGTCGCCTCGGCCGTGGTCATGGGCTCCACCTGGACTCGGCGCGCACCGGTCGTCGTGCTCAGCGAGCCGAGCCGCCGCCGGCTGGTCACGACCACCAGCGCGTCGGGCAGCAGGGTGAGCAGGTGCTCGACCTGGCCAGCATCGCGGGCGTTGTCGAGCACGATGAGCATGCGCCGGCCGGACATCAGACGGGTCAGCAGCAGTTCGCGTGCCCGGGCGTTCAGCTCCGCGTGCGGTGGGCGTTCGAGCGCGATGAGGAAGTCGTCGACCACGGTGGACTGTGGGACCGTCACCGCGGTGTCCTCGGCGAACCCGTGGAGGTCCACGTAGAGGTCGCCGTCCGGAAAGTGGCGTCTGGCCCGGTGTCCCCAATGTTTGACGAGCGCGGTCTTGCCGACGCCGGCCATGCCGTCGACGACGACCACGCCGCCGGCCATTCTGCCCGCCTGGTCGGTGGCCGCCGCGTCGAGCGCGCGCAGAAGCGCCTCGCGTCCGACGAAGTCGGCTATGTCGTGGCGGAGCTGGCGTGGAACCAGGACCGGTTCCGCGACCGGCACGGAACTCGGCCCGCCGCTCGTGCGGAGTCCTTCGTGGTGTCGCCACAGGTGCCCGGCCGCGGAGTCGTCGCCGTCGTCACGCAGCCGGTTCCGGACGGCGAAGTAGAAGGCCGTCTCGTCCTCGTACCGGCCGAGGCCGTGCAGTGCGGACATCCGCTGCGTGGCGAGTGTGACGTCGTTGGGGTGGTCGGCCTGGAGCTCGCCGGTGCGGGTCAGCACCTCGTCGTAGTCGTGGAGGTCCAGCAGCGCGGCGAGGAGCGTTCGGTTGGCGCCGAGCCAGTCGTCCTGCACGACCCGCTGTCGCCAGGCCCGCGCCGGCTCGCCCGCGAGGTCGTCGAGCGGGCGGCCGCGCCAGAGGTTCAGCGCACGTCGCGCGCACGCCACGGCCTTCTGGGAATCGCGCTGTTTCGCGTGCGCCCGGGCCTCGCCGAGTAGCGCGGTGAATCTGTAGTAGTCGATCTGAGATTTGTCGACGTTGAGCCGATAACCACCGTTGCCGGGGTCGAGGTCCGCCGGTACCGGCATTTGCCGCAGCCATTTGCGGATGCGCACGGCATATGTGTGGAAAGTCGGTCCCCGGTTAAGTGGTTGTGCGTTCTCCGCCGGCCACGCCCAGTCGATCAGGGCGTCGACGGACACCCAGCGACCAGCCTGTATGAGCAGAGCTCCCAATATCGCCCGTTCTCTGGGCCGACCCCAGTGGTCGATCACGACACCGTCGATCAACAATGCGGTCCGGCCGAGCACGCCAAACATCGTTTCGATCGGAATCCACCCCCCGAAGCTGGGTATTCAGATCACCCAGGTGAGCCCTTAGTGGCGGCATCAACTAGAGCGGATACTACTGAGCGTCGGTCGCGGGCGAGGGCGCGTGACGAAAATGAAATGCTGATGTGTAGCCAACTGATCGGTAGCGCGCGGGAAGTCCATTAACTGTCATGTATGCCGGCGTCTACCTGGCACCGGCCGGCCGACGCGCGGCGTCGTAGTCGGCCGATGCCAGGATGAACGGCTCACCGCCAGACGAACTAGGCAACTGCCCCACGTGGATCGAGGAGATCCACGATGTTGGTGATGGCGTGGGGATCGAAAAGATCAATGCCGTCGGTCACGCGGTGGGGATCGAACAGCGCCACCGTCTTGTCGGCTCCGTCGGTCTGCGGCTCGGCCGCCACGACCGCGGCAGGCGCCGACATGACCAGAACGCCGGCCGCAACGACGCCTGCGACTAACAGGCGGCCCTTGATATGCACGGGAGAAGTTCCTCCTGTCGAGTGAAGATCGACTCTAACGGGCGACCAAGATCCTACTCAGACGGGCAGCACAATTCGGAACGCGGCGTCTAACAAGGGTTTTCCCAGCTAGGAGAGCTGCTACAGCGAGACGGCCATCCGGGTGTCGGTGGCGGCGTCCGGGTCGAGGATGTGGTGCGCGGTGGCCGTCGCGCGGTAGAGGCGGAGGTGGGCCGCGCCCGTGACGCGGCCCCGGGTCCACTCGCCGATGGCGGCGCGCACCGACGCACGGGAGAACACACCCAACCCACCCTCCAGGTCCGCGTCCGCCACCAATGCGGCCCGCGCCTCGACGTACACCGCCTGCACGACGTTCGGGGTCGCCGCCGAGTCGAACACCACGATCGACAGCTCCGGGCGGACCGCCAGGTTCCGCGAGTGCCGGGAGGTGGGCGACGAAACCCAGTACAGGTCCCGGTAGTCCTCCGTCGCGAACCACACCGGGCTGGCCCAGGGGACGCCGGCCTCGTCCGCGGTGGCCAGTGTCATGAACGACTGCGCGTCGATGATCGCGCGTGCGATGCCTGCCCCGGTCATGGGCGCAGGTTACTCGGACGATATTCCCGCGCCGCGCGAAAACCCGGGCGCCGGACGGTGCGCCGGGGTCGGCGGCGGGGCTATCTTGATCGTGCTGAACTCCCCGTCCCTGCGTACCAAGGGGTGTTTTCATGGTCATCGCCGACTATCAGCAGGACTACAGCCCTGTCGCGGACTCGCTGGGGCTCTCCTCGTTGTTCGCCATCGTCCCCCTGCTCGTCCTGTTCGTCCTGCTCGGTGCGGTTCGGATGCGGGCCTGGCTCTCGTCCCTGATCGCCGTCGCCGTGGCGGTCGTCCTGGCCGTCTGGGTGTACTCCATGCCGGTGCTCGACGCGCTCAACAGCGGTCTCTGGGGCGCCGCATTCGGGTTCTTCCCGATCATGTGGATCGTCATCAACGCCATCTGGGTCTACAACCTCACCGTCGACACCGGCCACTTCGACGTGCTCCGCCGGTCCTTCGTCTCCATCAGCGACGACCAGCGGGTCCAGGCCATCATCGTCGCCTTCTGTTTCGGGGCGCTGATGGAGGCGTTGGCCGGGTTCGGCACGCCGGTGGCGATCACGTCGGTCATGCTGATCGCTCTGGGGTTCCGGCCCATCAAGGCCGCCGCGCTCGCCCTGGTCGCCAACACCGCGCCGGTCGCGTTCGGGGCGCTGGCCACGCCGATCGTCACGCTCGCCGGGGTCACCGACCTGCCGCTGGACGATCTGGGCGCCATGGTCGGGCGCCAGACTCCGGTGCTGTCGGTCCTCGTGCCGCTCGCCCTGGTGTTCATCGTGGACGGACGCCGCGGGGTGCGGCAGATGTGGCCGACCGCGCTGGTCTGCGGCGTCGTCTTCGGCGTGTTCCAGTTCCTCGCCTCGAACTACTGGTCCATCCCGCTCGCCGACATCGTCGCCGCGCTCGCGTCGGCGCTCGCGGTGCTCCTGTTCACCCGCGTCTGGCACCCGGCCGAGAGCTACACGGAGGACACCGAGACCGGCGGCACCACCGAGGTCGAGACCACCACCAAGGTCGAGACCAGGGCCGACACCCGGGTCGAGGTGTTCCGCGCCTACGCGCCCTACCTGGTGATCATCGCCGTGTTCGTGCTGGCCACCCGGGTGCCGGCCATCACGGGCAAACCACCGGCCAAACCCGGCCAGTCCGGCACCGGCCTGGAGTCGGTGACACAGATCCTCAACTGGCCGGGCCTGCACATCTTCAACGACGCGGGCGAGAAGGTCGCGACCACGTTCAAGCTCAACTACCTGTCCTCCCCGGGCACGCTGCTGCTGATCGCGGGCCTGCTGACGCTGCCGATCCTGCGCGTGGGCGCCGGCCGGGCGCTGCGTGCGTACGGCAAAACACTGGACCAGCTGAAGTTCGCGATCCTGACCGTGATGCTCGTGCTGGCACTGGGGTTCATCATGAACCAGTCCGGCGAGACCACCACGCTCGGCCTGTGGGTCGCCGGCGCGGGCGCCGCGTTCGCGTTCCTGTCGCCGATCCTCGGCTGGCTGGGCGTGGCCGTGACCGGGTCGGACACCTCGTCGAACTCGCTGTTCGGGGTCCTGCAGGTGACCGCGGCACAACACGCGGACCTGTCCGCCACGCTCATGGCCGCCGCCAACTCCTCCGGCGGTGTGCTCGGCAAGATGATCTCGCCGCAGAACCTGGCGATCGCCGCGTCCGCGGTCGGCATGCAGGGCAAGGAGGGCGACCTGTTCCGCCGCGTGCTCGGGTGGAGCCTGATCTTCCTGCTGTTCATGTGCGTGCTCGTGTTCCTGCAGAGCACGCCGGTGCTGGACTGGATGGTCGTCCGCTGACTCCTGGCATCATGGCGCGCGTGTGCGCATATGTGCTGGTAGCCGAGGACGATCCGAAGCAGGCCGAGCTGGTGCGCCGGTATCTGTGCCGCGAGGAGCACACGGTCCGCGTCGTGGCCGACGGGCGGTCGGCCATCGACGAGGTCCGGCGCAACCGGCCCGACCTGCTGGTACTGGACGTGATGATGCCCGGCGTCGACGGCCTGGACGTGTGCCGGGTGCTGCGCCGCGAGTACGACCTGCCCGTGCTGATGGTCACCGCCCGGGCCGGCGCCGACGACAAGCTGCTCGGCTTCGACCTCGGCGCGGACGACTACCTCACCAAGCCCTACGACCCGCGTGAGCTGATGGCCCGGGTGCGGTCGCTGCTGCGCCGCGCCGCCGGACCGGCCGACGCACGGCTGCGCATCGGCGACCTGGTGCTCGACCCCGTGCGGCACGAGGTCCGCATCCGGGACCGGCCGGTCCCGTGCACCCCCGCCGAGTTCCGCCTCCTCGCCACCCTGGTCGCCGCACCGGACCAGGTGTTCAGCCGCGGACAGCTCGTCGAGCAGGCCTACGGGCTCGACGGCCACATCACCGAACGGACCATCGACGTGCACGTCATGAACCTGCGCAGGAAGATCGAGGCCGACCCGCGCGACCCCGAGTACCTCCGCACCGTCTACGGCGTCGGCTACAAGGTCACCGATGGCCGGCGACTCTGAGCCGCACTGGCGCCACGGGCTGCGCGCCAGGCTGCTCGCCGGGACCGTGCTCGTGGCCATGTGCTCGATCGGCGCGACCGCGTGGCTCTCGGTACAGAGCACCACCGGCACCATCCAGGCCCAACAGGGCCAGAACCGGGCCAGCGTCGCACGGATCTACGACGGCGTGCTCGCCTACGCCGCGACCCACCCGAGCTGGGACGGCGTCGCACCGGTCCTCGCGAACCTGAGCCACGCGACCGGGCTGCGGATCGGGCTCACCACCGGCAACCGGGTGCCGATCGCCGGCGCGTTCGGGCCGGACGACCCGCCGCTGCCGGCCAAACCGGCCGCGGTGGCCGACCCGCTCGCCGTCGACGTCACCCTCGACCCACGGGTCCCCGACGACCGGATCGACGCCCGCGCGGTGGGCCCGTTCCGGCTGCTCCCCGAGGAGGCCGCCGGCGTCCGCGAACAGGCCGGGACGGCCGCGGACTGCATGCGCGCCAAGGGGTTCACCGCCACCGTCGTGGAGACGGCGACCGGGCGGTCGTTCGTGCGCTCCCCCGACGCCACCGACCGCGACTGCGTCCGCGACGGGGTCGCCGAGGACTCGGCCGTGGTCAGGGTGACGCCCTCCGAGGAGCAGGCCCTGCTGATCCTCAACGACTACCTGGGCACCTGCCTCAAGGACCGGGCAACGAACACCTCCGAGGTCCGGCTCATCACCTCCGGCGGCTTCGAGGCCACCGCCCCGGACGTGGACCGGCAGGCCTTCTTCGACTGCCTCAGCTGGAGCCGGCACCTGCTGCTCACCCCGTACGTGACGCCCGCGGCGCTGCTGTTCGTCAGCGCCCCGGCCGAGCCGGCCGTGGTCGGGCTGCCCGCGGCCGGGACCGTCCGGATCGTCACCGCCGCGGCGATCGTGCTGGTGCTGACCGTCGGGATCAGCATGCTGCTCGCCGGCCCCGTCCTGCGGCCACTGCGCGCGGTGACCGCGGCGACCAAACGGATGCGGGCCGGCGACCGCACCGCACGGGCGGAGGTACGGACCCGCTGGGAGGTCGCCGAGCTGGCCGCCGCGTTCAACCAGATGTCCGAGCACCTCGCGCGGGTCGAACAGCAACGCACGGACCTGGTCAACGACGTCTCGCACGAGCTGCGCACGCCGCTCGGGAACATCCGCGGCTGGCTGGTCGCCGCGCAGGACGGCGTCGCCGACCTCGACACGGCACTCGTCGAGTCCCTGCTGGAGGAGACACTCGTGCTCCAGCACCTCGTCGACGACCTGCAGGACCTCGCTGCCGCCGACGCCGGCGAGCTACGGCTGCGGCCGGTGCCCGTCGACGCCGCCGAGCTGCTCAACCAGCTCGCCGCGTCGGCACGGGTCACCGTGGTCACCACCGGCGACCTGCGGCTGCGGGCAGACCCCGTACGGCTGCGGCAGGCGGTCGCCAACCTGGTCACCAACGCCGTCCGGCACACCCCGGCCGACGGCGAGATCACGCTGCGCGCCCACCGCGCCGGCGACGAGGTCGTCATCGAGGTCGCCGACACCGGAAGCGGCATCGCACCGGAGGACCTGCCGCACGTGTTCAACCGCTTCTGGCGCGCGGACCGCTCCCGCAGCCGCGCCACCGGCGGCCGCGGACTCGGCCTGGCCATCGCCCGGCAGCTCGTGGCGGCACACGGCGGCACGGTGTCCGTCACGAGCACACTCGGCGCCGGGACCACGTTCACACTGCGCCTGCCCGGCACACTATGAAGAAACCCGAACAAGTCCCCAAGAGGATCTTCACACCGGCGGGCCACCCTTGGACCACATGAACCCAGTCCTGCGTGTCGTCGGACTCGCCTGCCTGGCCGTGCTGGCCGGCTGCTCGACGCCACCCCAAACCGATGACCACGTCGCCTCCCTGGAGACCACCGGGTCGGTCCCCAGCGTGACCGTCTCGAGCACGTCGCCCGCCGCGAGCCGCCCGAGGGAACGGCTCGACATGACCGTCGACGAGGTGAACGAGCTGTACGAGGCCTACGGCGAGTGCCTCAGCGAGCACGGCCTCCCCAAGGGCAAGCCCAGCGGCGGCGACGGCAGCGGACCCGTACAGGACTCCCGACCCGACTCGGGCAAGGAGGCCGCCGCGGAGGCCGCGTGCGTCGGCCAGGAACCGTTGCCGCCGTGGGAGTACGACACGTCGAACCCGGAGTCCGCCGACTTCGTGCACGGCGTCGTGCAGTGCCTGCGGGCCAAGGGCGTGAAGTACGTCGACGAGGAGCCGCCCACGCCGGGTGAGAACCGCAGGGCCATCTCGTTCGGCGGCCCGAACAACGACTCGGACTCCATCTCGAAGGGCCTCAACCTGGTCGGCTCCTGTGAGAAGGAGCAGGCACACAGGTGAGGCGGTGGTTGCTGCCCGCTCTCGCCGCCGTGCTGGTCCTGGGCGCCGCGGGCGTGTTCGCCTACAGCAGGCTCAACGAGCCGCCGCTCGACCCGGGACCGACCCGGCCGGCCGCCGCGGACACCGTCGCCGTACAGCGAACCGACCTGGTCACCTCGGTGACGATCAGCGGCACGCTCGGCTTCGGTCCCCCGACGACGCTCACCGGCCGCAAACCGGGGACCTTGACCTGGCTGCCGGCGGTGGGCACGGTCGTCGACCGCGGCGACAAGCTGTACGCGGTCGACGCCCGGCCGGTACCGCTCCTGCTCGGCGACACACCGCTGTACCGGCGGCTGGAGCTGGGGACGCCGCCGGGGCCGGACGTGCGGGAGCTGATCGTGAACCTGCGCACGCTCGGCTACCGCAACCCCGGCCGCGCCGACGAGTTCACCGAGAGCACGCAGAACGCGGTGAAGCGATGGCAGAAGAACAGCGGGCTGGCCGAGACCGGCGCGCTGGACGCCGGCGACGCGGTGGTGCTGCCCGGCAAGGTACGGATCGACTCGGTGACCGCACAGCCCGGCGCGCCCGCGGACGCGGCGTTGTTCGGGTACACGTCGGTCGAGCGGTCCGTGTCCGCCGAACTGGACCCGCAGCAGGTCGACGTCGCCGTGGTCGTGACGGGCAACAGGGTCACGCTCGTCCTGGCCGACGGCACCGAGACCGCCGGCACGGTCGCCGGCGTCACGACACAGGCGGCATCCGGCGAGGGCCAGCCGACCCAGGTGGCGAACATCGCGATCGACGACCAGACCGCGGTCCCCGCCGACTCCGGCCCGGTACAGGTGCGCATGGTCACCGAGACCCGCTCGGCCGTCCTCGCCGTACCGGTTACCGCGTTGCTCGCGCTGGGCGAGGGCGGGTACGCACTCCAGGTCGTCTCCGGCGGGAGGACCAGCCTGCTGGGGGTGCGGACAGGCATGTTCGCCGGCGAGCTCGTCGAGGTCAGCGGCGACGGCCTCACCGAAGGCATGCGCGTGGTGCGGGCGTCGTGACCCCCGTGCTGGCCGTCCGGCACGCGAGCAAGGTGTTCCCCGGTGGGGTGCGTGCCCTGGACGACGTGTCGCTCACCGTGGACCCGGGCGAGCTGCTGGCGATCGTGGGACCGTCCGGGTCCGGGAAGTCGACCCTGCTGCACCTCATGGGAACGCTCGACCGGCCCAGCAGCGGAACGGTGGACATCGACGGGCTGGCCGTCTCATCCCTGCCGGACCGGCGGCTGTCGGCGCTGCGGGCACGGCGGATCGGGTTGGTGTTCCAGCAGTTCCACCTCGCCGAAGGCCTGACCGCGGTGGAGAACGTGGCGACCGGACTCCTGTACGCCGGAGTGCCACGCCGGCACCGCCGCGAACTCGCGACCGTGGCACTGGAGCGGGTCGGACTCGGCCAGCGGCTCACCCACCGGCCACAACAACTGTCCGGCGGGGAACGCCAACGGGTTGCGATCGCGCGGGCACTGGTGAACGAACCGGCGATCGTCCTGGCCGACGAGCCCACCGGGGCACTCGACACGACGACCGGACGGACCGTACTGGCCCTCCTGATGGAGCTCAACCACGCCGGCACGACGATCGCCGTCATCACCCACGACCGCGAGATCGCGGCGGCACTCCCCCGCCAGGTCGAGCTCCGCGACGGCCGCATCCGCGCGGACACCCGATCCCCGCAAGGAGTTCTCCCATGACCGACGAGTCCCGGCCGGTCCGGCTCAGCCCCGTCGACCTGCTCGGGCTCGGGCTCGTCGGCCTGCGGACCCGGCCGCTGCGGGCCGTCCTCGCCGCCCTCGGCATCGCGATCGGCATCGCCACCATGGTCGTCGTCGTCGGGATACCGGCATCCAGCCAGCGAGCCCTCGACCACCAACTGTCCGCCCTCGGCACCAACCTCCTCCAGGCATCCGCCACCTTCGACCAGGTCACCCAGAAACTCCCACCCGTACCCGAGGACGCCGCCGCCATGGCCGCACGCATCGGACCCGTGCAACAGACCAGCGCCGTCGCCAACACGCACGCCAAGGTCCGGCGCTCGGACCGCATCCCACCCGAGCAGTCCTCCGGACTCACCGTCCTCGCCACCCGCGGCGACCTGCTGCCGGTCATCGGCGCACGACTCACCTCCGGACACTTCCTCACCCAGGGCACCGGCGCCCTCCCCGTCGCCGTCCTCGGCGACAAGGCCGCCACCCGCCTCGGGATCACCGAGGTCACCCGCGGCGAACCCGCACCGACCGTCTGGCTCGGCAACCGCTGGTTCACCGTCATCGGAGTGCTCGCACCCGTCCCACTCGCGCCCGACATCGAGCGCGCCGTACTCGTCGGCTGGCCCGCCGCACGCACCTGGCTCGCGTTCGACGGCCACCCCACCGTCGTCTACGCACGGACACAGGAGTCACAGCTCGAGTCCGTCCGGCCGGTGCTCGCCGCGACCGTCTTCCCCGAGAACCCGGCGCGGATCCAGGTCAGCCGTCCCTCGGACGCCCTGGCCGCCAAACGCATCGCCGAAAGCACCTTCTCCAGCCTCTTCCTCGGACTCGCCGGGGTGGCGTTGCTGGTCGGCGGCGTCGGCGTCGCCAACACGATGGTGATCTCGGTACTCGAACGCAAACGCGAGATCGGGCTCCGCCGAGCCCTCGGCGCGACCAAGGGCCAGGTCCGCGTCCAGTTCTTCACCGAGTCCGTCGTACTGTGCCTGCTCGGCGGCCTGACCGGCGTCGGACTCGGCGTGTTCGGCGCCTCCAGCTACGCCGCCGCCCGCGACTGGCCCGCCACGATCCCGCCGGCCGCCGCACTCGGCGGCGTCGCGTCAGCCCTGGTCATCGGCGCGCTGGCCGGGCTGTACCCGGCCGTCCGCGCGGCCCGCCTCACCCCCACCGAGGCACTCGCCACCCCGTGAGCGTCGGTGGTCGGGTGCACCATCCCGGCTCGGCCCTGGCCACCAACCGGATCCGCCCGGGCACCGCCCATCACCCCCGTCGCCCGCCGGCGACCGGCCCGACTCGCCAGGGAGGTCACCACCCTCGACCGCCTCACCGGCGGCCGCATGATCCTCGGTGTCGGACTCGACGACGTCGCCGTCCTCCCGCACCGGGCCGATCCTGCGCCGGATAGCGCAGAGCCCACCACGAATCTGAACCGAGGGCTAGTTTGGGAGGTGTCGTCGTCCTTTGGGGGAAACATGGGACAGCTACACATCAGCCCGGAATTCGACACGCTCAGCCAGCGAACCGACGAGCTCGCGCCAATCCTCCGCGCCGAAGCCGAGGAAAGCGAACAGCTGCGCCGGCCGACCGAGACCTTGGCCAACGCCCTGAAATCCAGCGGCGTGCTCAGAATCGGCATTCCCCGAGAACTCGGCGGGTACGAGTTCTCCCCTTCCCAGATCGTGCGCACCATCGAGACGTTGTCCTACCACGACGCCTCCGCCGGCTGGACCGTCATGGCCCTGCAACTGGTCACCGGCGTCACGGCCGCCTACCTCGGTGCCGAAGCCGCGGCCGACCTGTTCCCCGATACCGCCGCCGGCCGGCACGCACTCGTCGCCGGCCAAGGCACCCGGCCCGGCAAGGCAACCCGGGTCGACGGCGGATACCGGATCGACGGCCACTGGAGCTTCGCGTCCGGGATCTCCATGGCCAGCCACATCCACACCGCCGCCTACTGCGCCGAGACCGGCGAAGCCCTCGTGTGCACGTTCCCCAAGGAACAGGCGAGACTCGTGGACAACTGGGACGTGATGGGCCTACGCGCCACCCACAGCATCGACTACGTCTGCGAGGACCTCTTCGTCCCCGCCACACACGTCTTCGACGCACCCACCAAGGACAACCACCACGGCGGCGCCGTGTACCGGCTCGGACTGGTCCTCCTCGCCGCCGCCGTCCACACCGGGTGGGCCCTCGGCGTCGGCAGACGAATGCTCGACGAGCTCAAAGCCCTGGCGGGCCAGAAGACCGGCACCCACAACGCCACGGTCGACACCGGCCACTTCCACGCCGCCTACGCCCACGCGGAAGCCGAACTACGCGCCGCACGGGCCTGGGCACTCGAGCTCTGGGCCGAGAACGAGGCGACCCTCGACCGCGGCGAACACCTGACCACCGAACAGGAGTCCCTGACCCTGCTGATGCTCAACAACACCACCCGGTCCGCGCACGCCGCCGGCCAGGCCGCCTACCAGTGGGCCGGCACCACCGCCCTGCGCCGGGGCGACCTCCAGCGGTACTTCCGCGACCTGCACGCGGGCACCCAGCACGTGACCTCCGGGCCCGTCGTACTACAGCACTGCGGCAGATCGCTCGCCGGTCTCGCCCCGGGCAGGCGGTGGGTCTTCCTCGACCTGGTGTGACGGTCAGAACTCCACGGGCAGCGTGTCGATCCGCTGACCCATCACCGTCGCACGCAACGCCGCCTCCGCACCCGAGGCCGGGCGCACGTCCGGGAACCGGCTCAGCAGCGACCGGAAGCACTCGTCCGACTCCACCCGCGCCAGCGACGCGCCGAGGCAGTAGTACGTCCCCATGCCGAAACCCAGGTGCCGGTTGTTCTTCCGGGTGATGTCGAACCGCAGCGGGTCAGGGAACACCGCCGGGTCGTGGTTGGCCGAGTACACCGCGAGGAACACATGTGCGCCCGGCGCGAGGTCGTACCCGCACACCGTCACCGGCTCGATGACCTCACGCACGACCGAGCCCACCGGACCGGCATGCCGCAGCACCTCCTCCACCGCCGACCGCATCAGCTCCGGCCTCGACTTCAGCAGCGCCAGCTGGTCCGGGTTCGCCATCAGCACATGCAACCCACGCGCGATCACGTTCATCGTCGTCTCGTGCCCCGCGAACAGCAGCAGCACACAGTTCGCGACGATCTCGTCCTCGTTCACCAGGCCCTCCCGCTCGGCGGCGGTGAACATGCTGATCAGGTCCTCCCGCGGCCGCACCCGACGGTCGGCGACGATCTCCCGCAGGTAGTCCTGCATCTCCAGGACACCGACCTGGCTGGCAGTCAACCGCTCGACGTCCGCGTTCTGGAAGACCGCCCCGACCTGCTTCGACCACGCACGCAACAGCTCCCGATCCGCCACGGGCATCCCGAACATCTCCGCGATGATGTTCGCCGGCAACGGATACGCCAGCTCACTCACCACCTCCATCCGGCCCCGCCCGGCCACGGCGTCGAGCAGCTCCCCCGTCAGCTCACGCACCCGAGGCCGCAGGTCGTTCACCGACGACGGCGTGAAGTACCGCTTGAGCAGCTTCTGGAACCGGTGATGTCCCTCCGCCGTGACATGCCCCATCCACATGTCGATCGACATCCGCAACGGCCGCAGCGCGGCCTGCTCCGCCTCACTCAGCTGGTCGAACCGCTGCGTGGCGTTGGCCGCACGCATCTTGTCGCTCTTGAGCGCCGCCAGCACGTTGTCATAGCCGGTCAGCAGATATCCGCCGAGCGACGGCACCCAGCTCAACGGACTCTCGGCACCGATCTGCAGTAGGCGGTCGAACGGATTGTCCGCGTCGAGAAAGTCGTAGGACGGCAAAGTTGCTACTGGGTTCCCCATGATTCCCATTGTCCCCGCATTCCGACCAGGCAGACGATCAAGCCCCCGTCCAGCCACCGCGAGTCCCGCGTTCAAACACACCGAGTCTCGCGTTCAGACATGGTGAGTTGCGGTTTCATGCACATCGAAGGTCGATACGTCAGGTCGGGACGTCACACCAAGGGTTCCTTCGTACGCGGCAAGATCTGCACGAAATCGCAACTCGGGGTGTGCGACCGCGGGACTCGCTATGTCTGAACGCGGGACTCGCGCCGGGGTGGGCCTTCCCCTTCGGATGCTTTTTTGGGTGTGGAGGTGACCGTGGGTCGTCGGCTGCCCATCGGCGCGCCGATAAATTGGACATCTATATAGTTAATAGGAGATCATGAAATGGAAGGGGAGTGGATCAAGGTGGTGGGCGTGACGGACAACCGGGTGCGGTGCGGAACGTCTCTGGTTTTCGGGTGGGGGTCGTCGTGCAGGAGGAGCGGAGTTGAACTATCGGTCGCCGCGGTCGGAGGAACCCGGAGTGGGACGGGGGCGGCAGCAGCCGCCTCGTCCTGGTGGACGCACGCCGCCGCCGGGCAATGCGGGACGCGTGGTTGGCCGGTCTGGCGTGGGACGCGACCGGCAGGGCGACGACGGGCGGAGGGACCGCTACGGCCGTCCCGTACCGGAGCGGCGCGACTCCGAACGTGGTACTCCCGCGGGGGCCAACCGGGTCGGGCCGGGGGTGCCGGACCGGGTGTCCGGTCGGCTCGGCGTGGACCCCGCGAGCCCGCGCGACCGGCCGGTCCCCCGTACGTCGGACTCACGCCGGGAGGTGCGGGGCGAGGCGGCGCGCGCGGGTCGGCCTGGGCTGCTGCCGGGCAAGGTGTTCGTTGCGGTGATCTCGGCGGTGGTGTTGGTCGGGACTGGGTACTACTCGAGTCGTCTCAACGACTTCACCGAGGGGCTGACCACCGCGGACGTCATCGACGCGCCTCCGGTGGAGAAGCCGGCCGACGGTGCCATCGACATCCTGATGGTCGGCCTGGACAGCCGCAACGACAACCAGGGCAACCCGATGTCCAAGGAGCAGCTGGCGATGCTGAGCGCCGGCGTGGCCGACGGCGAGCTGAACACCGACACGCTGATCATGGTCCGGATCCCCAACGACGGCGGTCCGGTGGTCGGGGTGTCCTTCCCGCGTGACTCCTACGTCGACATCGCGAACGGCTACGGGCAACACAAGATCAACTCGGCGTACGCGCGGGCCAAGAACGACGCCATGGGCAAGCTGCGTGGCGAGGGCGTCAGCGACCAGGCCGAGCTACAGGTCCGGTCCAACAAGGAGGGCGCGAAGAACGTGATCGCGACCATCCAGGACCTGACCGGCGTCACCATCGAGCACTACGCCCAGATCAACCTGCTCGGTTTCTACGACATCACGAACGCCATCGGCGGCATCGACGTCTGCCTGAACGCGCCGGTCAAGGACCGCTACTCCGGCGCGAACTTCCCGGCGGGCCCGCAGACGCTGGCCGGCAAGCAGGCACTGGCGTTCGTGCGGCAGCGGCACGGGCTGCCCAACGGTGACCTCGACCGCATCGTGCGCCAGCAGGTGTTCATGTCCGGGATGGCCAGGAAGGTACTGTCCGGGGACATGCTGGCGCCGGGGTCGGACGCGCTGGACCAGCTGCAGTCCGCGATCCAGAAGTCGGTCGTGCTGGACAAGGACTGGAACGTGCTCCAGTTCGCCCAGCAGATGATGGGCATCACCGGCGGCAAGGTCGGGTTCCAGACCATCCCGCACGGCACGATCGACCTGCGGACCCGCGGGGACGGCTCCGCGATCGAGATCGACCCGGGCCAGGTCAGGGACTTCGTCCAGGGCCTCATCGGCCCCAAGGACCACAAGAGCGGCACGTCGGCCTCGGAGCCGCCCGACAACGCGGCGGCGAAGAACGAGAGCATCACCGTCAACGTGCGGAACGCGTCGGGGCGGAGGGGTCTCGCCGGCGACGTCGCCGAGGAGCTGGCCGCCAAGGGCTTCGCGAAGGGCGACGTCGGCAACGCCAACCCGCGCCAGGACACCGTCGTCAGGCATGCCACCGGCGAGCAGGACAGCGGCAACCGGGTGGCGACCGCGCTGGGCGGCAACCCGCGGGTCGAGGAGGACTCGAACCTGCCGGCCGGCAGCGTGACCGTGTTGCTGGGTGCGGACTACGGCGGCCCGGGCTCGTCCGGTTCGGGCAACGCGGAGTCCGGCGGCGACGGCCTGGCCCACGAGCCGCTGCTGGGCCTGTCCGGCTCCCACCCGGTGCAGGCCCAGCAGCCGAACCCCCCTCAGAAGGGCTGCGTCAACTGACGGCGAAGGTCGTGCCGATGCCCATGCCGGTGATCCACTCCGGGACGGGCTCGTAACTGGTCCACGCGAACGGCATCGCGGTGGCGGCGTGGCCGATCAGCCAGGTGCGGATCTCGTGGCCGCCGCTGCCGGCTCGTTCCTCCAGGCCCTCGTGGCCGAGTGCGACGACCGGCGCCAGGTCCGTGGTGGACAGCTGGCGGAGGAACCACGCATCCCACTCCGCGTTGACCCGTGCGTCCGGGTTGCCGGCCATGGCACGCACCCGCGGCTCCCGTGCCGCGGCGAACGCCTCGGCGTACTTGCGGCCGTGGATCATCGCCTCCCGCCGCTCCCCCACCACCGACGGGTCGCGCGGGTCGTTGGACGGCAGCCAGTGCGACAGCCCACCGCTCGCGATCACCAGCACCCGGGCGGGCAGGGCCGCACCGCGGATCGCGTCGCCCAACGCCCGGCCGAGCTCAACGCACCGGGACATGCTCGGCAGTGGCGGCGCCGCCGTGTTGACGACCAGCGGCACCAGCGGGATCTCGCCGCCGCACGCCATCTCGTAGCTCTGCACCACGCCGTGGTCGACGGTCAGCGAGTACGACAGCGACACGTCGAACCCCGCCTCGGCGACGCCGTCCCGGATCGACCACGCCAGGTCCGTCGCCACCGGCAGTGCGCCGGCACGGCTGCCGAAGTCGCCGAAACCCGTCGCCTCCTCGACCCCGAGCACGAACGGCGGCATCACGTCGTAGAAGTTCGCGTGGAAATGGTCCGGGCCGATCACGACGGCGACGTCCGGGGCCAGCCTGGCCGCCGCCCTGGCCACCCGCTCGGCATCGGCGAGGAAGCCGCCACCGGGGCCGGACGGGTCGGCCGGCGGTAACAGGGTCGCGAACGGTGAGTGGGACATCGCGACCAACCCCACGATGTCAGCCACGACCGGTCCACCTCGACAGCAGGAAGTCGCGGTGCGCGTGGAGGAACTCGTCGACCTTCTCCCACTGGGGCCAGTGGCCGGCGTCCTTGATCACGTGCAGGTGGGCGTCGGGCAGCCACTCCAGCAGCATCGCCGCCTCGTCGATCCCGCCGGTCGGGTCGTGTTCGGTCCACAGCAACAGCGTCGGCGCGGTGACCTTGCCGACCCAGCCCGGCTCCCAGGCGAAGTCCCTGCGCACCTCGGGGTCCTGCAGGACGAGCGTGTTCCTGATCGCCTGCTCGAACCCCGCCCTGCCGTACACCGCACGGCGCAGGTTCACCAGCTCGTCGGTCACCATCTCCTTGTGGTGGAACAGGAACTCCACCCGCGGGCGCACGTTCGCGTCGCTGGGGTCGAGGACCGCGGCCAGCGTCGTGTCCCGCACCTTGGCCATCACCTCGGGCTTGTTGGCGATGTTGCCGGGGGTGTTCAGCACGAGCCGGTCGACCCGGTCCGGGTGGTGGGCCGCGGTCCAGGCGACCACCCAGCCGCCGAGCGACTCGCCGGACAGGTGCGCGCGCTCGACACCGAGCGCGTCCAGCAGGCCGACGAGGTGGTCGGACAGGACGTCGATGGTGTACGGGTGGTCCGGCAGGTCCGACCAGCCATGGCCGACCATGTCGTACGCGGTGACCCGGAAGTCCCTGGCCAGGCCGGCGATGTCGCGGGCGTAGGCCTCCAGGTGGCCGCCGGTGCCGTGCAGCAGGAACAGGTCCGGTCCCGACCCCGCACGCAGCACCCGGGTCCGCACGCCGGCGACCTCGACGTGGGACAGCTGATGGTCCACATCCGACAGCTCACCCCAGATGCTGATGTGCTCGCTCACGCGGTCTCCTCCTTGAATCGCGCCCGCGCCTCCGCGACCGTCACCAGCCCGGCGCTCTGCCGGCGCGTGACGCCGAGCAGTCCGAGCAGGCGGGAGTTCTCGATGGTGAGGAACTCGACCGGGTGCTCCGTGGAGTCGTTGTAGTGGCGGTGCCAGGTCCAGGGCGGGGTGTAGACGAAGTCGCCGGTCGCCCAGGACCCGGTCCCGTCCTCGACCTCGCTGTGCCCGGTGCCGGCGATGACGTAGTGCACGGTCTCGTGGTGGTGGCGCTGCATGTCCGAGCTCTCGCCGGGCGGGATCGTCTGGCGGAAGATCTCGAACGTGGCAGTGGGCAGCCGGCCGGCGATGGACAGCGTCGTGGGATTGTGGACCTGGTCGGCCGGCAGCGTCTCCAGCTCCGCCGCCCGCACCACGATCGGGCGCGCGGTGCTCGGCCGGACGGTGTCGGAGATCGCGCCGAGGAAGTCGGCCATGCTGAAGTCGGGCCCGGACTGTGCCATCAGATCGTCTCCGTTCTGCCACCGTCGACCGTGAGCACGGTCCCGTTGACATAGCTGGCAGCGGCCGAGGCCAGGAAGGCCACGGCCGCGCCGATCTCCTCCGGGCGCCCTGCCCGCCCGACAGGGATCGTCTCCAGGTCGCGCCGCTCGGCGTCGCCGGGCCGGCCGGCGAGGATCCGGCGGCGGCGCTCGGTGTCCGTGGCGCCGGGTGCGACGCAGTTGACCGTCACGCCCCGGTCCGCGTGCTCCAGCGACAGTAGCTTGGCGGCCGCGGTGACCGCCGCACGCAGCACGACCGACGTCGCGAGGTCCGGTTGGGGCTGGCGCACGGCCGTCGACGTCACGAACACCACCCGGCCGAAGCCCCGGTGGGCCATGCGAGGCAGCACGTGCCGGGCAAGGCGCAGCGGGCCGTGCAGGAGCAGGTCGGCCGCGTCGCGCCAGGTGTCGTCCGGCACGTCCAGGATCCGGCCCGGCGGCGGCCCACCCGCGTTGAGCACGAGGACGTCCACATAGGGCAGGCTGCCGAGGTCGGGCTCCGCCATGTCCTGCACCAGGGTCCGGATCTCGGCGCCGGTGCACTCGTGCAGCCGGGTGGCCGCGGCGTCCAGCGGCTCGAGCCGGCGGCCGGTGATGACGACCCGGTGGCCGGCCCACGCGAGGGCCTCGGCCACCGCGTACCCGATACCGGTGGCGCCGCCACCGACGAACGCGGTCCTGCTGGACATGGGGATAGCCTGGCCGGCATGACTCCGGGAGCCAACGATGAGTCCCGCTGAGCGGGACGGTGGGATGGGCGGCCTCGACCGCGCCGCGGCGATACTGTCGGCGTTCGACCCCGGCCACCGGGAGCTGACGCTGGCCAGCCTGGTCACGCGGAGCGGGTTGCCGCGGTCGACCACGCACCGGACGGCGGAGAAGATGATCCGGTTGGGGTGGCTGGACAAGCCCAAGGACCGCTACCGGATCGGCAACCGCCTGTTCGAGCTGTCCGGCCTGGCGCCGATCCGGCTCGAGCTGCGGGAGGCAGTGCTGCCGTTCCTGCAGGACCTCTACCACGCGGCGAAGACGACCGTGCAGCTCGGCGTGCTGGAGGGCACGCAGATCCTGGTGGTGGAGAAGATCACCGGGCACCGGCCGATGCCGATGCTGTCCCAGGTGGGCGGGACGGTGCCGGCGTACTGCTCGGCACTGGGGCGGGCGATCCTGGCCTACTCGCCGCCGGAGGTCGTGGACCAGGTGCTGGTGGCGGACATGCCGCGGCGGACACCACGAACGCTCACCAGCGCGGTCGCCGTGCGGCGTGAGCTGGCCGCGGTGCCCGACCGGGGGTGGGCGCTGGAGCGCGAGGAGGGCAACATCGGCGTGAGCTGCGTGGCCGGGCCGATCTTCGGGCCGCTCGGCGACGTGGCCGCGGCGCTGTCGGTCACCGGTCCGACGGGGATGGTGAAGGCGGACCGCATCGGCCCGGCGGTCCGGTTGGCGGCTGCCGCCGCGTCGCGTGCGTACTCGACGCGCTGACCGCCGCCACCCGCACCATCGGCCGGAACGTCACCAACGCCGAGAGCCGGGGAGACGGACCAGTCCCGGTGAGCGGGACCGGAGTTTGCGGTTCCGTCCGGCCGCGCTCAATCTGTGCTCGCCCCCCGAAGGCGAACGGAGAGACGACGATGACTCTTGGCGGCGGATACCTGCTCCCCTCGCGCGAAGGCCACAAGATCGCCGCGATCGGGCTCGGCATCACCATGAAGACCGACGGGAAGTCCACCCACGACGCCTACTCGATGTTCGAGTACGCCGTCCCGCCGGAGACCGACGGGCCTCCCCCGCACGTGCACACCCGCGAGGACGAGTCCTTCATCTGCCTCGCCGGCCGGCTGGACGTCCACCTCGGCGGCGAGGACTTCACCATCGAGTTCGGCGACTACCTGTTCCTGCCGCGTAATGTCATCCACGCCTTCCGCAACCCGTACAAGGAGGAGTCGCGCGTCATCTCGGTCGTCTCGCCGGCCGGGCTGGAGCAGTACTACCAGGCGCTCGCCGACCTGCCGCCCGGGCCGAAGGACATCAACGTCATGAAGGGCGTGATGGCCGACTTCGGGATCGAGCTGCGGCTCCCGCCCGAGGTGAGGTAGCCGTGCACGTCGCGATCATCGGCGCCGGGGTCGCCGGACTCGTCACCGCCAAGGTGCTCCTGCAGGCCGGTCACGACGTCATGGTGTACGACAAGGCGCCCGACGTCGGCGGTGTCTGGAGCCGCACGCGCCGCTACCCGGGTCTCACCACCCAGAGCCCGAAGGCGCAGTACTCGCTGTCGGACTTCCCGATGCCCAAGGACTTCCCGGAGTGGCCGACCGGCGTGCAGGTGCAGGAGTACCTCGCCGCCTACGCCGCGGAGTTCGGTGTCGACCGGGTGCTGCGGCTCGGCACGGAGGTCACGAGCGTGCAGCCCAGCGACGGTTACTGGGTGGTCGAGGCGGGCGGCACGACCGAGCTGTTCGACCGGGTCGTCGTCGCCAACGGCGTGTTCTGTGAGCCCGCGGTCCCGGCCTTCCCCGGACTCGACGAGTTCACCGCGGCCGGCGGGAAGCTGTGTGCCGGCACGGAGTTCCACGACGCGGAGGGGGCGAGGGACAAGCACGTGCTCGTCGTCGGCTACGGCAAGTCGGCCTGCGACGTCACGGTGCCGATCAGCGAGGTCGCGGCCAGCACCGACGTGATCGCCCGGCAGATGCTGTGGAAGGTGCCACGCAGGGTCGGCGGGTTCCTGAACTTCAAGATGCTGCTGCTGACCAGGATGGGCGAGGCGCTGTTCCGCTACCTGCGGCCGCGCGGGTTCGAGCGGTTCCTGCACGGCCCCGGCAACCGCCTGCGCCGCAACATGCTCAACTCCATCGGGTCGGTGTCGGTGCGCCAGTTCGGCCTGCGTGAGCTGGCACTGGTCCCACCCGGCCACATGGAGGACATCGTCCGTGGCGCGATCGGCCTTGCCACGGAAGGGTTCTTCGAGGGTGTCACCGCCGGCGCCATCACCGTGCACCGCGACCGCACGATCACCCGGCTGCTCGCGGACGGCCGGCCCCACGCGGAGCTGTCCGACGGCACCCGCCTGCCGGCCGACCTGGTCGTGTGCGCGACCGGCTTCACCCAGGGCGTGCCGTTCCTGCCGGCCGAGATCCAGGCACGGGTGCTCGACGAGCGCGGGAACTTCCTGCTGTACCGCCAGATCCGGCCGGTCGGCGTGCCCGGCCTGTACTTCAACGGCTACAACTCGTCGTTCTTCAGCCCCCTCAACGCCGAGATGGCCGCGGTGTGGATCGCCGCCGACCTCGCCGGCGAGCTCCCGCTCCCGGACGACGCCGACATGCGCCAGGCCGTGGTGGCGCAGCTGGCGTTCATGGACGAGGCCACCGACACCCACCACTGCCGCGGCACGAAGATCATCCCGTTCTCGATGCACAACGTGGACGAGGTGCTCGGCGACCTGGACGTCAACATCAGCGCGGCGGTCCGTGCCGGTCACTGGATCAACCCGGTGAACCCCAGGTCCTACCGCAAGATCACCCCGAGGGTGCTGCGGCGGCTCGCGCAACGTCCGGTTCCGTCGCCGTACGAGACCGGGAAGACGGCAACGACGGCCAACGAACGGTGACTATCTTTCGGCGTCCGGCGAGGGAAGGCTGGGTCAGTCCTTTCCCTGCTAAGAGAGGCGCCGACAGATGCGGAGACACCATCTCCGAAGAGCCTTCGCGCTCGTCACCACGACGATCCTGACCTGCTCGCTCGCGATGGGCACCGCGGCGGGCACCCCCGCGGCACCCGATCCCGCCGCCGCGCACGAAGACGTAGCCCCCGACCGCGACGTCGACAACCGTGGCGCGACCGCGCAGCCCTCCGACCGCCAGCGCACGCTCGCCGGGCGGTCCAGCACGACCGTCCGGTGGAACCGGTACGGCGCGCCCGCCACCCTCCTGCCGCGTGCCGACGCCCAGCGGCGCGGCGCGACCGCCGATCCCGTCGCCATCGCACGGAACTTCCTGGCGGACAACAGCGAGACGTTCGGCGTCTCGTCGGCCGGTGTCGACGCCATGGAGGTGCTGGTCAGCCGGCCGATGGGCCAGGGCGCCTACGTCCTGCTGCGCCAACGGTTCGGTGACCTGCCCTCGATCGTGGACGGGCTTGCCGCGTTCGGCATCCGCGACGGCGCGGTGATCTACCTCAGCTCGACCGTCAGCCCCGAGCGGTCCTCCCCCGAGCCGGCGGCCATCTCCCCCGAGGCCGCGCTCGATGCCGCCGCCGCGGACGCCGGCGTGCCCACCGGCGCGCTGTCGACCACCCGCGTGCGCCTCGGCGCGGTCCCGATGCCGGGTGCCGCCCCACGCAGCGCGTACCAGGTCGTCCTCATGGGCGGGGCGGAGGTCGGCTACGCCACCTACGTCGACGCGCGGACCGGTGCCGTGCTGCTCCGCGAGGACCTGGTCGACCACGACACGGACAACCCAGAATGGGACGTCTTCCCGGCCAACCCGCCGGCCGACTACTCCTCGCGCGACCGGCGGGAGCGGTGGTGCCTCACGCCGGAACGCGGGTGTGCCCGCACGGTCAGCACCGCGGACGGCGGCGTCGCGTGGGACATCGACCCGGCGACGGGTGCGCCGAGCCTCACCTCGGCCGGCAACGCCGAGAAGGCGACCGAGAAGTGGGACAGCCTCGCCAGCAACACGGTCGGCACCAGGACCGCGGCGCCCAGCCCGACCCGCGACTACACCTACGCGTGGACGAACCAGTGGCACGAGAGCAAGTGCGACCCGGCGGTGTTCGCGACCGCGCGGCAGAACGACATCGACGCGGCGCTCACCAACCTGTTCGCCATGCACAACCGCATGCACGACTGGTCCTACCACCTCGGCTTCACCGAGGAGACGTGGAACATGCAGGTGTCCAACGGCACCAACGGCGGGCTCGGCGGCGACGCGGAACGCGGCAACGCGCAGGCGGGCGGCCGGGCCGGTGGCGCGCCGCCGGACTTCGCGTCCCGCAACAACGCCAACCAGGCGACCCCGCCCGACGGCCTGCCGCCGACCACGAACATGTACCTGTGGCAGCCGACCCCCGGCGGTTTCTACCCGCCGTGCGTCGACGGCGACTACGACATGTCGGTGATCGGCCACGAGTACTCGCACGCCATCAGCGGCCGGATGATCGCCGGCCCGAACCAGGGCTGGTCGGGCCAGCAGGCCGGCGCGATGAACGAGTCGACGTCGGACCTGTTCGCCACCGAGTACCTGTACGAGTACGGGTACCGGCCGCGCGGCGACACCCCGTTCGTCACGGGCGGGTACGTCACCGGCGACCTGAAGGCGGGCATCCGCGACTACGACATGAGTGACAGCCCGCTGAACTACAGCGACGTCGCCTTCGACATCGTCGGCCAGGAGGTCCACGCGGACGGCGAGGTCTGGAACGCGATCAGCTTCGACGTCCGCAAGGCCATGGTCGACCGGTACGGCCTCGGCACGCCGGCACTGCAGCGGGCCTGCGCCGACGGCAAGGTCGCGGTCGAGAAGTGCCCCGGCAACCGGCGCTGGGTCCAGCAGGCGTTCGACGCGCTGCTGCTCACCGCCTCCGGCGCGGTCAGCTTCGTGGACATGCGGGACGCCACGATCGCGGCCAACGAGGTCCGGTTCGGCGGCGCGGACGTGTCGCTGCTGCAGGACGTCTACGCCCAGAACGGCCTCGGCCGGGACGCGGCGAGCGCCGGGCCGAACGACCAGGACCCGACGCCGAGCTTCGCGTCAGCGTCGGGCCGGAACGCGACGCTGCGGTTCGCACCGATCGGCTCCGACGCGCCGGCACGGCTCTACGTCGGCGACTACGAGGCACGGGCGATGCCGGTGGCCGACACCGACCCGAACACCCCGCTGCCCGACACGATCGACATCGCGCCGGGCAGGTACTCGTTCGTGGTCGTGGCCAACGGGTTCGGCAGTAGCCGGGTCCAGGAGACGATCCGGCCACACGAGCGCGCCGCGGTACGGCCGCTGCTGCAACGCAACCTGGCCTCCGCGGGCCAGGGCGCGACCGCGACCGGCGACGGCGTGAACCAGGGCAAGCTGATCGACGACACCGAGGCGACGGACTGGGCGTCGGTGGGCTCGCCGGTGGCCGGCAAGAGCGTCACGGTCGACCTCACGGGAACGCACCCGCAGCTCGTCACGCGGGTCCAGGTGAGTGCGTACCTGCGGCCCGCGATCACCGGGGACGCCGACACCGGCACGCAGAACCGGTTCACGGCGCTGCGGCAGTTCGAGATCCTGTCGTGCAACGCCGCGTCCGGGGCCGACTGCGGTAACCCGGCGAACTACCGGCGGGTGCTGAACAGCAGGCCGAACGCGTTTCCGGCGGACCTGCCGCGACCGACGGCACCCGACCTGTCGATCCGGTCGTTCCGGATCGCGCCGACCGTGGCCACCCACCTGATGATCCGGGTGGTCACGAACCAGTGCACCGGCGGGCCGCTGTACGCGGGTGACCAGGACAACGACCCGCGGTCGACGAGCGACTGCACGACAGGCAACCCGACGGTCGCGCAGACCGTGCGGATCGCCGAGCTGCAGGCGTTCACGTTCTGATCTGGGAATATCGCCGCCGCCCCGGGCTATTGACGGGGCGGCGGCGATTCGTTTTGTTGGAAGACAAGCGAACGGGAGGCGCCATGCCGGTCGGGGCGAAGCTGTCCATGGTCCTGCTCACGGTGGCGGTCTCGGTGGCCTGGACACCGTCGCGGGCCGTGCCCTCGCCGGCCGCGGCGAGCCGGTTCGTCGGGTCGGTCACGCTCGTCACCGGGGACCACGTGACGGTGCGGCAGGTGGGCGCGCAGCTCGTGCCGCAGGTGCAGCCGGCGGCGGGCCGTGCGCACGTGCACTTCGCGACCACCCAGGCCGGCGACTCGCTGCTGGTGGTGCCGGACGACGCGTGGGCGCCGCTGCGTGCCGGGCGGCTCGACCAGCGGTTGTTCGACGTGGCCGCGTTGCTGCGGGACGGCTACGGCGACGCCGGCCGCACGGACATCCCGCTGATCGTCCAGGGTGGCCGGCGGACCGGGCTGGCACTGACTGCCCTGGACGCGGTGGCGGTGAGCCAGCCCAAGCAGAGCGCGGCGGAGTTCTGGCGGTCCCGCACCGGACGTGTCTGGCTCGACGGGACGCGCCGGCCGACGCTGGACGTGAGCGTGCCGCAGATCGGCGCGCCGGCCGCGTGGCAGGCGGGCCTCACCGGCGCCGGCGTCCCGGTCGCGGTCCTGGACACCGGGATCGACGACACGCATCCCGACCTGCGCGACCGCGTGGTGGCCAGGAGGAACTTCACCGCCGATCCGTCCACCCGCGACACCGACGGGCACGGCACGCATGTGGCCTCGACCATCGCTGGCACCGGCCGCGCGTCGCACGGCCGGTACAAGGGCGTCGCGCCGGGCGCGGATCTGTTGGTGGGCAAGGTGTGCGCGGGGTCGGGCTGCCCGGAGTCGGCGATCCTGGCCGGGATGGAGTGGGCCGCGGCGGCCGGGGCGAAGGTGGTCAACCTCAGCCTGGGCGGCCAGGACACCGCCGACGACGACCCGCTCGAGCTGGCGATCGAACGGCTGACCGCCCGCTACGGCACGCTGTTCGTGGTCGCGGCCGGCAACGACGGCGGCTACGGCGCGGAGACGGTGTCCTCCCCGGCCAGCGCGGACGCCGCACTCGCCGTGGGCGCGGTGGACGACCACGACGCGCTCGCCGGCTTCTCCGCCCGCGGGCCGCGGGTCCACGACGCGGCGCTGAAGCCCGAGATCGTGGCGCCGGGCGTGGACATCACCGCGGCCCGGTCGCGGTTCTCCTCGCTCGGCGAGAAGCGCGACCGGTACGTGTCACTGAGCGGCACCTCGATGGCGACCCCGCACGTGACCGGGTCCGCGGCCATCCTGGCGCAGCGGCATCCGGACTGGACCGGCCAGCAGCTCAAGGCCGGGCTCGTCGGTTCGGCCAAGCGGCTCGAGGACGCCGGCGTCTTCGAGCAGGGCGCGGGCCGGGTGGACGTGGCGCGGGCGGTCGGCCAGAGCGTGTACGCCTCCCCCGCGACCGTCTCGATGGGACGGATGAGCTGGCCACACGAGGACGACGAGAAGGTGACCGAGACCGTCACCTACCACAACCCTGGTGCGCGGCCCCGGCAGCTGCGGCTCGACCTTCCCGACGACGCGCCGGACGGCATGTTCCAGCTGTCCCAACAGGACCTGACCGTTCCGGCGCACGGTGACGCCGGCGTGGCGATCACCGTGAACACGGCGGTGCCCGCGGCGGAGGGGACGTTCGGCACGCACATCGTGGCCACCGACGGCGAGGTGCGAGTGAACACGCCGGTCGCGGTGGACCGGGAACCGGAGAGCTACGACCTGACCCTGCGCACACTCGACGCCACCGGTGCGCCGACCGACAACGTGTTCGCGTTCGTGTTCGGTCTCGACCGGGCGCGGTTCCGTCCGGTGCCCGGGGTCGGCGGCGCCGGGACGCTGCGGGTGCGGGCCGGTCGCTACCACGTGGACGGCGCGATCAACACGCCGCGCGGCGACCTGGCGGACACGGCCAAGGTGGTCCACCCGACGGTCGACGTGCGCGCGGACACCACCGTGGTGCTCGACGCCCGCTCGGCGCGGCCGGTGTCGATCTCCTTCGACCGCACCCGGGTGGCGCCGCAGGCGGTGGCCGTGGCGTACAGCCGGGTGACGCCGGAGAGCCAGATCACCACCGGCGTGCTCGGGGACACGTTCGACCGGATCGGCATGGGGCAGGTCGGGGCGCCGGTGCCCGACGAGGAGATGATCACGAGCCTCGGGGGCGTCTGGGCCGTGCCGGACTCACGCGGCGACGTGACGCGGAGCGCCGTGTCGTACAACCTGGCCTGGTTCGCCTACGGCACGGTGCCGACCGGGTTCACCCGCCACATCGTGGACCGCGACCTGGCGGAGGTGCGAGTGACCTACCGGACGCAGGCGGACCGCAAGCGTGGCACCAAGATCTGGGTCGCGAGGGAGCCACGCGCCGGGGTGAGCAACGGCTTCGGGTTCGGGTTCCGGCTGCCGTTGGACCGCACCGAGTTCCACAACGTGGACGGTCTGCTGTGGTCGGGTGAGCTGCAGCAGTGGGCGTACGTGGACAAGCAGGTGCACACCGAGACGGTCGTGACCGGCGGCGTCGTCGAGCACGAGCCCGGCAGGTCCTATGTGGAGGACTGGAACTCCGCGGTGTTCGGCCCGGGGTTCACCGCGGACGGCGATTTCGCGAGCCGGTTCGGCGACCTGCTGGCGCTGAACCTCCCGCTGTACGCGGACGCCGGCCTGGACCGGTTCGGCGAGTCCGAAGTGGACTCCGGTAGCACGGTGCTGTACCGGGACGGTGTCAAGGTCGGCGAGACCGCCGAGCCCGGTCTCGGCCAGTTCGACGTGCCGCCGGAGCCGGCGAACTACCGGCTGGAGGTGCGGTCCCGCCGCTCCGGCGTCTCGGACCTGTCCACCTCGGTGTCGTGCGTGTGGACGTTCACGTCGGCGCATGCCGAGGACCCGGGCCGGAAGGGGAAGGGTGGCGAGGGCCTGCCACTGATGGCCGTCCGTTTCGCGCCACCGGGTCTGTCGTCGCACAACGCGGTGACCGCGCGCACCGTCCGCGTCCCGGTGATCGTGCAGCGGCCGTACAACGCGCCCGAGGCCACCGTCACCGCATTGTCCGTCGAGGCGTCGTTCGACGACGGCCGCACCTGGCGCCAGGTCCCGGTAGGCCAGGACGGCTCGGTGGAGATCACCCAGCCACGCGGGGCGAGGTACGTTTCGCTCCGCGCCCACGCGACCGACTCGTCGGGCAACACCGTGACCCAGACCGTGATCCGCGCCTACGGCCTGTCCGGCGCGGGAAACGCGTAGCACTGTAGGAACGCGTAGCACTGTAGGGATGACGACCGGGCTAGGTCGCCCTGATCCCGTGTGCCGCCAGGAGGCGGTCCCGCTTGGCCTTCACCAGCCTCGTGCGCCGGCTGTCCAGCTCCCGCAGGCGTTTCTCGATCTTGCCGCTGATCGCGCGGACCTTGCGGTCGACCTCGCCGAGTGTCCTGAGCGCGGTGTCGAGCTCGTCCTTGCGCTGCTGGTAGCGGAACTCGCCGCTCAGGAAGCTTGTGTTCAGCTTCCTGACGAGCGCGCCGCTCACCGAGCCGTAGGTCCCGGCGACGCCGTTGACCTTGACGACCTTTTCGTGCACCACCCCGACCTGGGCCGTGATCTCATTTGTCTTCTTCTCCGCGGCGGCCAGCTCCCTGCCCTTGGGGCTGATGGGCATCGAGGATGACATGCTCGTGATGTTCCCGCGTGTCGCCGAGATCGTCCTGAGCGCGTCGTCGCAGGTGTCCCGTTTCCGCCTGAGTCCCCGCTGTTCGCTCAGGAGCGCCTGGAACTCGGGGTCGTTCTGGCCCAGGTCGTCGGTGATGATGTCGTCCAGCTCGCCCAGCATCGTCCGGTGCCGGTGTGGGATGTCCGCGATCTGTTGCCTGCGGAGCTTGATCTCGTCGCGTAACGGCTTCATCCGGTTGTAGACCTCGCGGTCCCCGTTCGCCCACACCAACAACCACAGGTAGCGGTCCTTGAGCCGGGAGCCGGACCTGATCTTCTCGAGCCTGGCCTCGGCGTCCCGCCTGGCGGCGTCGGCCTCCTCGTCGCTCCGTTCCAGGGCCTTCAGCCCGTCCAGCAGCTGCCTGACACGATCCTCGTACCACGACTGTGGCATCGGGCGCCTCCGGGCTGACGACGACTCACCCACTGTAGGTGGGCCCCGGAAAGTGTTGCCACACAACGATCTGAATGACCGGTTATTGTCCAGTCGATCAGCCGGTCAGTCGATCAGCCTCGCCGGGAGGTGCTCGTAGCCGCGGAGGATCCGTGTCGTGCGGTGGGTCGCGCCCGGGGTCAGGCGGAGTCCGGGGAAGCGCTCGAACAGCACCCGCAGCCCGACCTCGCCTTCCATGCGGGCCAGGGCCGCCCCGAGGCAGTAGTGCCGGCCCGCCGAGAACGAGATGTGGTCGCGTGCGTTCGCTCGCCGAACGTCGAACCGTTCCGGGTCCTCGAACACCGCAGGGTCGTGGTTCGCCCCCGCCAGGATCGTCGTCACCACCGCGCCCTCCGGCACCGCCACCCCGGCCACCGTCGTGTCGCGGGCGCACGTCCGTCCCGTCAGCAGCACCGGCGGGTCCACCCGCAGGATCTCGTCCACCGCGTTCGGCCACAGCTCCGGGTCCTCGCGGAGCGTCGCCAGCGCACCCGGGGTGTCGTGCAGCAGGGCGATGCCGTTGCCCAGCAGGTTCACCGTCGTCTCGAAACCGGCCGCCAGGACCAGGCCCGCGGTCGCCCGCAGCTCCATGTCGTTCAGGCCCACGCCGTCCTCACGGGCCGCCACCAGCTGGCTCAACAGGTTGTCGCCGGGGTGGGCCCGCAGGTGGTCGAGGTGCTCCGCGAGCCATCTGTCGAACGCCGCCAGCGCGGCGTCCACCCGCCGGAACTGTCGCCACGGCAACCCCATGTCCAGACTCGGCGCCGCCGCGGTCCCCAGCGTCAGCACCTGCCGCCGCTGTGCCGCCGGCACCCCCAGGACCTCCGCGATCACCGTCACGGGCAGCAGTCCGCAGTACGTCTCGGCCAGGTCGACCTCGTCGTTCGGGTCGAGGGCGTCGAGCAGCTCGTTCGCGATCTCCGTGGTCCGCGCACGCAGGTTCTCGACCGCGCGGACCGTGAACACCCGCGTGACCAGCCGGCGGTACCGCGTGTGGTCCGGCGGCTCGGTCACCAGGAGCGACGGGGGCGTCATCGGGTGCAGGAACTCCGCGGCCGACCACTCCGCCAGCCGGCCCCACATCCCGGCGGCCGGCGTGATGCCACTTCGAAAGTCGTTGCTGCCCAGCACCTCGCGCACCACGGCGTGGCTCGCCGTCAGGTACGAGAACGTCCCGCGCGACAGCGATCCATGCGCGCGGACCTCGTCGAACAACCCCGTCAGCGCCCGGGTCGGCCGGGTCGCGCTCTCGACGAACAGGCGTGCCTGCAGATCACCGCGCCGCGCGGCGACCCGCAGCGCCGCTCTCGGCAGGCCGTGCGTCACGCCCCAGCGGACCGCCGGCTTGGCCAGACCCGTCATCGTGCGGCACCTCCCGGACTGGTACTCCCGCGTACCAACACACTACCGGGTCACGCCTCCAGCGATGTTCAATCCTGACGTTCGCGTCGGCCAATACACTCACCCCCGTCACTATTCGCCTACACGCAGGGACTCGGTCGGGTGTTCAGTCGTATCGCCATCGTCAACCGTGGTGAGGCCGCAATGCGGCTCATCCACGCCGTCCGGGAGCTCACCGCGGAGACCGGGTCACGGATCGAGACCGTAGCTCTGCACACCGACGTCGACCGCACCGCGACGTTCGTGCGCGAGGCGGACATCGCCTATGACCTCGGGCCGGCCTCGGCGCGCCCATACCTCGACCTCAAGGCGCTGGAACGCGCGCTGGTGGACACCGGCGCCGACGCCGCCTGGGTCGGCTGGGGCTTCGTCGCCGAGGACCCGGCCTTCGCGGAGCTCTGTGAGAAGGTCGGCGTCACCTTCGTCGGCCCCAGCGCGGACGCCATGCGCAAGCTCGGCGACAAGATCGGCGCGAAGCTGATCGCCGAGGAGGTCGGCGTGCCGGTCGCGCCGTGGAGCCGCGGCGCCGTCGAGACGCTCGAGGCCGCCAAGGAGGCCGCGGCGCGGATCGGCTATCCACTCATGCTGAAGGCCACCGCCGGCGGCGGTGGGCGCGGCATCCGGGTGATCAGGAGCGCCGAGGAGCTGGACGACGCCTACGAGCGCACCAGCCAGGAGGCCGCGCGTGCGTTCGGCAGCGGCATCGTGTTCCTCGAGCGCCTGGTCACCGGCGCCCGTCACGTCGAGGTCCAGGTGATCGCCGACGGACAGGGCACCGCGTGGGCGCTCGGGGTGCGCGACTGCTCGGTGCAGCGGCGCAACCAGAAGATCATCGAGGAGTCGGCCTCGCCGGTGCTCTCCCCCGAGCAGGCCGCCGAGCTGAAGTCCTCGGCCGAGCGGCTGGCCGTCGCGGTCGGGTACCGCGGCGCGGCCACGGTCGAGTTCCTCTACCACCCCGGCGACCGGATCTTCGCCTTCCTCGAGGTCAACACCCGCCTGCAGGTGGAGCATCCGATCACCGAGTCCACCACCGGCTTCGACCTGGTCAAGGCCCAGCTGCACGTCGCCTCCGGCGGCCGGTTGGAGGGTGCGCCGCCCGCCGAGCGCGGGCACGCCATCGAGGCCCGGCTCAACGCCGAGGACCCCGACCGCGACTTCGCGCCGTCCCCCGGCCACATCTCGCGGCTGGACCTGCCCGCCGGCCCCGGCATCCGGGTGGACACCGGGGTCAGCGAGGGCGACACGATCCCCGCCGACTTCGACTCCATGATCGCCAAGATCATCGCCTACGGCCGCGACCGCGACGAGGCGCTGGGCCGGCTGCGCCGCGCCATGGCCGACACCACGGTGATCATCGACGGCGGCGCCACCAACAAGAGCTTCGTGCTCGACCTGCTCGACCAGCCCGAGGTGATCGACGCCAGCGCCGACACCGGCTGGATCGACCGCGTCCGCGCCGAGGGCAGGCTCGTCTCCCACCGCCACTCCGCGGTCGCGCTCGCGGCCGCGGCCATCGAGGCCTACGAGGAGGAGGAACGCGCCGAGCGGCAGCGGCTGCTGTCCACGGCCTTCGGCGGTCGCCCCCAGGTGCGCCACGAGAGCGGCCGTCCGCTGGACCTCAAGCTGCGGGGCATCGGCTACCGCGTGCGGGTCGCACGGGTCGGCGCACACCGGTTCCGCGTCGGCATCGAGGCGGGTGAGGACGCCCGCACCGCCGACGTCGAGCTGGACCGGTTCGACCAGCACACCGGCCAGATCACCGTGAACGGCGCCCGGTACCAGCTGCTCACCGCCACGCACGGCCCGATCCACCTGGTCGAGGTGGATGGCGTCACCCACCGGGTCAGCCGCGACGAGGGCGGCGTCGTCCGCTCCCCCGCGCCCGCGCTGGTCGTCGCCACCCCGCTGGCCGTCGGCGACGAGGTCGAGGCCGGCGCGCCGGTGCTGGTCATCGAGAGCATGAAGATGGAGACGGTGCTGCGTGCGCCGTTCAAGGCACGGCTGAAGGAAAGCGCCGTGTCCGTCGGCAGCCAGGTCGAGACCGGCGCCCCGCTGCTGCGGCTGGAGCCGCTCGCCGACGAGGAGGCCGAGGACACCTCGGCCGGCGACACCGTCGAGCTGGACCTGCCCGCCGCGCCCGCCACGGTCCCGGCGCGGGCGCGGGCCACCCGCGGTCAGGAGGACCTGCGCAGTCTCCTGCTCGGGTTCGACGTCGACCCGCACGACGAGCGCCGCGTCCTCGACGACTACCTGGTCGCGCGCCGGGCGGCCACCGAGGACGGCTACCGCCCGCTGGCCGAGGAGCTGGAGCTCGTCGAGGTGTTCGCCGACCTCGCGGAGCTGAGCCGCAACCTGCCCGCCGGTGAGGAGACCGGCGGGGACCGGCACGTGCACAGTGCCCGCGAGTACTTCCACACCTACCTGCAGAGCCTCGACGTCGAGCGGGCCGGGCTGCCCGCCACGTTCCAGGCCAAGCTCGCCACGGCGCTGGGGCACTACGGCGTCAAGGACCTGGAGCGCACGCCGGAGCTGGAAGCCGCGGTGTTCCGCATCTTCCTCGCCCTGCAGCGCGGGGCCGCCGACGCCGCCGTGGTCACGGCGCTGACGCGGGCCTGGCTGGAGGAGGTGCCGCCGGACGAGACGCTGCGCGAGCCCGCCGGTCTCGCGATGGAGCGCCTGGTCGCCGCCACCCAGGTCCGGTTCCCGGTGATCGCCGACCTCGCCCGTGGCGTCGTGTTCGCCTGGTTCGGCCAGCCCCTGCTGCGCCGCAACCGCGCCCGCGTGTACGCCAACATCCGCAACCACCTGCGGCACCTCGACGCGCACCCGGACGCGCCGGACCGCGCGGAGCGGATCGCCGAGATGGTGCGCAGCACCGAGCCGCTGGTGCGGCTGCTCGGCCAGCGGCTCGCCCGCGCCGACCTGGACAACTCGGTCATGCTGGAGGTGCTGACCAGGCGGTACTACGGCAACAAGGGCCTCACCGGCGTCCGCACCATGACGGCCGCGGGCTGTGAGTTCGTCGTCGCCGAGCGCGCCGGGGCGTGGCTCGTCTCCGCCGCGGTGAGCTTCGACGCGCTGGGCAACGCGCTGCGCGGCCTCGCTGAGCTGGTGAACGGCGACCACGGTGTCGACGCCGACATCTACCTCGCCTGGGACGACCAGCCGGAGGACTCCGACGCGATGGCCGCGGCCCTGTACGAGGTGGTCGGCGCCCATCCGCTGCCGATCCGGGTCCGCAGGCTCACCGCCACCATCGCCGGCCGTGGCGGCGCGGTGATGCACCACCACGTCACGTTCCGCCCGTCGACCACCGGGATGACCGAGGAACGGCTGATCCGCGGCCTGCACCCGTACATCGCGCAGCGGATGCAGCTGGAGCGGCTGCGCAAGTTCGACCTCACCCGGTTGCCGGCCGCGGACGAGGAGGTCTACCTGTTCCAGTGCGCGGCGCGGGAGAACCCGTCCGACGAGCGGCTCGTCGCGTTCGCCCAGGTGCGGGACCTGACCGAGCTGCGTGAGCAGGACGGCCGCCTGGTCGCGCTGCCCACGGCCGAGGACACGATCGCGGCGTGCCTCGACTCGATCCGCCGTGAGCAGTCGCGGCGGCCGTCGAAGAAACGGCTCAACACCAACCGGATCGTGGTCTACGTGTGGCCGCCGGCCGACATCACCCGCGCGGAGCTGGAGACGATCGCCGAGCGCGTCCTGCCGACGACGGCGGGCGCCGGGCTGGAGGAGATCGAGTTCATCGCACGGCAGCGGCACCCGGAGAGCGGGACGCTGACCAAGATCGCCGTGCGCATCACGTTCGACGCCACCGGCGGCAGCGAGCTGACCGTCGGCGCGCCGACGGACGCGCCGGTCGAGCCGCTCGACGGCTACCGGCAGAAGGTGCTTCGCGCGGCGGCCCGCAACACGGTGTACCCGTACGAGCTGACCGGGCTGCTCGGCCGGTTCGTCGAGCACGACCTCGTCGACGGCGCGCTGGTGCCGGTGGACCGGCCCAAGGGACGGAACTCCGCGGCCATGGTCGCGGGCGTGGTCACGACCCCGACCGAGCGGCACCCGGAGGGGGTCACCCGGGTGGTGCTGCTCGGTGACCCGACCAAGTCGCTCGGCGCGCTGTCGGAACCGGAGTGCAGCCGCGTGATCGCCGCGCTCGACCTGGCGGAGCGGATGGCCGTGCCGCTGGAGTGGTACTCGCTGTCCTCCGGCGCCCGGATCTCGATGAGCTCGGGCACGGAGAACATGGACTGGGTGGCCGCGGCGCTCAAGCGCATCGTCGAGTTCACCCAGGACGGCGGCGAGATCAACATCGTGGTCGCGGGCGTCAACGTCGGCGCGCAGCCGTACTGGAACGCCGAGGCCACGATGCTCATGCACACCAAGGGTGTCCTGGTGATGACGCCGGACTCGGCGATGGTGCTGACCGGCAAGCAGGCCCTGGACTTCTCCGGCGGCGTGTCGGCGGAGGACAACTTCGGCATCGGCGGCTACGACCGGGTGATGGGGCCGAACGGGCAGGCGCAGTACTGGGCGCCGAACCTCGCCGCCGCGCGTGACGTGCTGATGGCGCACTACGACCACACCTACGTCGTGCCGGGCGAGTCGGCACCACGCCGGGCTGCCACCACGGACCCGATCGACCGGGACATCTCCGACTTCCCGCACACCGTGGCGGACAGCGACTTCACCACGGTCGGCGAGATCTTCTCGGCGACGGCGAATCCGGACCGCAAGAAGGCGTTCGACATCCGCACCGTGATGCGGGCGCTGGCCGACCAGGACCATCCGGTCCTGGAACGCTGGGCCGGCATGGCCGACGCGGAGACCGCGGTCGTGCAGGACGTCCACCTCGGTGGGCTGCCGGTGTGCCTGCTGGGTATCGAGTCGCGTTCGGTGCAGCGGCGCGGGTTCCCGCCCACGGACGGGCCGGACAGCTACACCGCCGGCACGCTGTTCCCGCGGTCGTCCAAGAAGGCGGCCCGCGCGATCAACGCGGCGTCGGGCAACCGGCCGCTGGTGGTGCTCGCGAACCTGTCCGGGTTCGACGGCTCCCCGGAGTCGATGCGCAAGCTGCAGCTGGAGTACGGCGCGGAGATCGGCCGTGCGATCGTGAACTTCCGCGGGCCCATCGTGTTCTGCGTGATCTCGCGGTACCACGGCGGCGCGTTCGTGGTGTTCTCGAAGCGGTTGAACCCGGAGATGACCGTGCTGGCACTGGAGGGCTCGTTCGCCTCCGTGCTCGGCGGCGCGCCGGCCGCGGCGGTCGTGTTCACCGGCGACGTCAACGCCCGCACGGCGGCCGACCAGCGGGTGCACGACCTGGAGGCCCGGGTCGCGGCCGCGACCGGCACCGACCGCGCGTCGCTGGCGGCGGAGCTGGACGAGCTGCGGTCGTCGGTCCGGACCGAGAAGCTGGGTGAGGTGGCCGCGGAGTTCGACCGGGTGCACAACATCCAGCGCGCGGTCGAGGTCGGCTCCGTCGACGCCGTGATCCGCGCCGCGGAGCTTCGGCCACGAATCATCGAGGCCATCGAGTCCCGTCTACGCTAGCCGTTGGGCAGACTGAAGGATCCTTTCGAGGCGTTGGAACGCCCCCGGAAGGATCCTTCAGTGCGTTTCGGCGGGAGGCGCGGAGTTGCGGGCGATCGTCATCGGGGCCGGCGTCATCGGGGTGGCCGTGGCCGCCGGTCTGGCCAGGCGGGGCGCGCGGGTCACGGTTCTCGACGCGGGACGGCCCGGGGCAGGCACCAGCGGCACCACGTTCGCCTGGGTCAACGCCGCCAACAAGGAGCCGGAGTCCTACTTCGCGCTCAACGTCGCCGGCATGCGGGCCCACCGGGACCTCGCCGGCGACCACGCGCCCTGGTACTTCCCCACCGGCAACCTCGAACGGGCGACCACCGACGAACACCGCGCGGCTCTCGCGGCGAAGCTGGACCGGCTGGGTGCCAGCGGCTACCCGGCCCGCCGGCTGACCGCCGCGCAGGCTCGCGAGCTGGAGCCCGACCTCGCCCACACGGACGGCGCCGACCACGCCTTCTTCCCCGGCGAGGCGTACGTCCTGCCGGTCCCACTGCTCGCGCGCCTCCTCGCGGAGGCACGGGACCGCGGCGCGACCGTCCGCACCCGCACCGAGGTGACCGAGGTGGACGGTGGCAAGGTCAGAACCGCGGCCGGCACCCGGTACGACGCCGACGTGGTGGTGAGCTGCGCCGGCCGCTGGACCACCCGGGTCGCCGCCATGGCCGGTGCGGACGTGCCCATGATCGACCCGGATCTCGCCGGCTCCCCCGCCGTCGCCTTCCTCGCCACGACCGCGCCGGTGCCGGTCCGGCTGTCCCGCGTGCTCCACACGTCACGGCTGCACGTCCGCCCGGACGGCGGCGGCCGGCTGATGCTGCACGCACTCGACCTCGACGGGCTCGCCGACCCCGCCGCGCCGGCCCCCGGTGTCGCGGCCGAGTTCGTCCGCAGGCTGCCCGAGGTGCTCGCGGGCGCCGACGACGTGCCGGTCGAGGCGGTCCGGATCGGGCAGCGTGCGATACCGGGTGACGGACGCACGGTCGCCGGGTTCACCGACCCGGGGTTCTACGTCGTGGCGACCCACAGCGGCATCACCCTCGCCCCACTGCTCGGCGAGCTCGTGGCTGGCGAGGTGTTCGGCACGCCGTCCGCCATGCTGACCGACTTCAGGCCCGACCGGTTCACGCCGTGAGGTTCGGCGGCGGCGCGCAGGCCGTGCCGGCGCCGGTCAGGGGTGGATCGGCCCGGCACTCCGAGGTCGCGGGCCGACGTCAGGCCCTAGACGGGCCGTTCGACCGGCGCCCACAGGCGGTCGGCGTCGCCGGCGGCCAGGCTGCCCCGGTAGACGTCGATCTTGTGGTCGATCGCCTTGAGGTTCTCCTGGATCTCGGCGAGCCTCGCCACGACCTCGGCGCGGTGTGCCTCCAGGAGGTCGAGGCGCTCCTGTTCGTTGCCCGGCCCGGCGGCGACCAGCTCGGCGTACCTGCGGATGCCTCTGATGGGCATGCCGGTCGCACGCAGCTTCGTGCAGACGACGATCCATTTGAGGTCGAGCTCCCGGTACCGGCGGCGGCCGGCGCTCGTGCGGTCGACGGGCGTGACGACGAGACCGGTGCGTTCGTAGTAGCGGAGCGTGTGCGCGCTCACCCCGGTACGGCGGGCCGCCTCGGCGATGGTCACGCCGGCCGCGGGAACGGGACCCGCCTCGGCCGGCTTCGGTTTGACTTCGAGCACGCTCTAAATCCTACGGTCGGTTGACGTGGAACCCTCAACGCTCCTGACCCCCGGCCCCGACGCGACCCGGCGCGCCCGGCTGCTGGTCCTTACGATCTGCTGCGCCAGCATCATCGTCGTGGTGATGGACATCTCCATCGTCAACGTCGCGCTGCCCGACGTCCGGCGCGACCTGGGCGCCTCCCCGTCCGGCCTGCAGTGGACGATTGACGGCTACACGCTGGTCCTGGCCGCCTTCCTGGTGCTCGCGGGCTCCATGGCCGACCGGTTCGGCAGGCGGCGCGTCTTCCTGATCGGGCTCACGATCTTCGGCCTCGGGTCGCTCTGCTGCGGGCTCGCCCCGGGCATCGGCTGGTTGGTCGCGGCACGTGTCGCCCAGGCGGTCGGCGGCACGATGCTCACCCCCGTCGCCATGGCGATCGTGGTCAACACGTTCACCGATCCCGCCGAGCGGGCCCGGGCGATCGGTGTGTTCGGCTCGATGAGCGGCCTGGCGCTCGCGCTCGGGCCGGTCCTCGGCGGCGTGCTGGTTGACACGCTCGGCTGGCGATCGGTGTTCTTCGTCAACGTGCCGATCGTCATCGCCGCGATCGTGGCCGCGCTGCGCTTCGTGCCCGAGTCCCGCGCCGCACGCGCCCGCCGCTTCGACCCGGTCGGCCAGCTCCTGGTGGCGCTCCTGCTCAGCTGTGTCGTCTACGTGGTCATCGAGGCCCGGGTGTTGAGCTGGAGCCTGATCCTCACCCTGGTCGCCGCGGCCGTCCTGAGCCTCGTCGGCATCGTGCGCTACGAGTCCCGGCGCCGTGAGCCGCTGCTGGAGCTGCGCCTGTTCCGCAGCGTCCCGCTGGCCTCGGCGATCGTGATGGCCCTCTTCGCGCTGTGCGGGTTCCAGGCGTTCCTGTTCGTCACGACCCTGTATCTGCAGGACGTGCGCGGCCTGTCGCCCATGGCCGCGGGCCTGTGCCTCCTCCCGATCGGGGGCCTGGTGCTCCTGCTCTCGATCGTCTCCGGCCGCCTGGTCGCGGCACACGGTCCGCGGCGCCCGCTCCTGGTCGCCGGCGGCGCGCTCGCCGTTGGCGGCGCGGTGTTGCTGTGGCTCACGCCCGACACCGCACTGCCGCTGGTCATGGGGATGTACCTGCTCGTCGGCGTCTTCCTCGGCATGGTCAACCCGCCGATCACCAACACCGCCGTGTCCGGCATGCCACGGTCGATGGCGGGCCTGGCCGGGGCGCTCGCGTCGTCCGGCCGACAGACCGGCACCACGCTCGGCGTCGCGATCGCCGGCGCCATCGTCGGACCGGCGCTGGGGCGGGGTGGGGTCGCGTTCACCACCACCGCGCACAGCGTGTGGTGGATGCTCCTCGGCCTCGGTCTTGGTCTCGTGCTCCTGACGCTCGTCAGCACCGGGGCGTTGGCCGAACGGACCGCCCAGCGCGCCGCGGCCCTCTTCCCCGGGATCTAGTCGTCCACCGCGCGTGCCCTGACGGCGTCGACAAGGGCGTCCAGCCTGCCGCGGACCCTGGCGGCGGTGACGTGGTCGAAGTAGTCCCGGGAGCTGACGATCTCGCCGTCACGCACGCGGAGCACGAAGATGCCGGGCAGCGCGAAGGACTTGCCGGTGTCGACGACCGTGCCCCGGTACTCGAACTCGGCGACGATGACCTCGGGGCCGGCCGTCTCGTGGATGACGATGCCGGCCGCCCTGCGGTCCAGCTCGGGGCCGGCGCCGGTCGGCCCGAAGTGCGCGCGAAGCTCGTCGCGGGTGCGCAACAGGCGGGCGCCGTACGCGACGACGCTGAACTGCCCGAGGTCTACGCACTGCTGGTCGCCACCTCGCGCGCCGCCACCCAGACACACCTCGACGAGGAGGTGCGCACCCGGATGCTCGCCATCGTCTTCGACGGCCTGCGCCCCCTGTCGACGCCCGGCTGACAGCTCCCGATGCCGGGACGACGTCAGGCGAGCGGGAGGGTGGCCAAGGTGCTCCGGGCCTGACGGCCGGTGGCCGGGAGAAGGCGGACGCCCAGCTTCGCGGCGACACGTTCGGGGGTGAGCCAGAACTGCTGGCTCGACACCCCGAGGCGGACCGTGGCCGTGACGTGGGCCGGGCCGTTCGGGAACGGGCGGGTGATCGAGTAGGCGGTGCAGGTGAACGTCGCCGCGGCGACGGACCGGCCCAGCAGCGAGACGGCGTCGGCCGGGTCGCGTGGGGTGAAGCAGGCCTGGCGGACGGGGCCTGCGGACCAGTGGCGCCACGTCTCCACGGCACGGGGCGCGCCGGCGTCCGGGCTCACGCCCAGCGCGCCGTGGAGGTCCTGCCACAGCTCGGACGCGTCCAGCACCGTGCCGGCGAGGTCGCCGGCGAGGCGTTGCGCCGCGCTCGCGACCGCCTTGCGGCAGCCGGGTTCGCCGCCGCCCCTGGCGAGTGCCGCCCATGGCGCCGCGGCGGCGCGGTACCGCAGGGCCAGCCAGTGCATGCGGACCGGGTACGGGCTGGCCGGGATCGCGAGCACGACCAGTCGGGCCCCGCTGACCGGGTGGTCCTCGCGGTCGATCGCCTTGTGCAGGGCGGAGACCAGCACGGCCGGATCGGGGTGCGCGGTGGGCGCGAGCCGCACCACGGCGATGTGGTCGCCGTCGACGGTGGCGACGCCGGTCCGGTTGCCGACCCGGTCCTCGTGCGGGTGCACACGCAGCTCGGGGGCAAGGGCGTGCAGGGCTGTCGGTGGTTTCGGTCGCCGTCGGCGGACCACGTACCGGGCGAGCACCACCGCCCACTGGTAGCCGCACAGCCCCCGAACCCGTACGGACGTCACCGCGACGACCAGCACCGCGAGCCCGGCGATCACGATGGTCCACGGGGTGATCCGGAGCCCGGTCGCGAGCACGGCCAGCGCGGCGAGCTGCCACGTCGCCACCCGCCCCGGCCCGACGGGCAGCAACCAGCCGACCCGCGATCTGGCCGGAATGACCCCGCTGGTCATCGCGGCGCTCCGCTCGTCGCCTGGCAGCGCGCGTGGTCGTTCAGCCCCGGGCAGTCCTCACCCGACCCGGCGGGGAGCCGGCGTCTGATCGGCCGGAGACGGCGCCTTTCGATGCACGCAACCACGCGTCCACCGACCCTGCCGGGACGGACGCTTCTCGTTTTCTTGATCAATGTCCGCCCAGATGGTTGCGTAGGCAGACCCCCACCCAACCCGGGGGCCGGCCCCGGTCCCATTGTACTGGCAGGGGCCGACAAAACCCCTGGTCGGCGGGGTGTGTGGATAGCTTTCACCCGGTGAGTTCGAGCGAACGGGACATTCGTGCGGGCTGTGCTCATCGGCCGGTGCCTTTCCTTGCCTGGGTGACTACAGTGGCGGTCACCGCCGCGAGTACCGCCGCGACCAGGCCCAGCAGCGCCAGTGCGCCCGGCAGGCGGGAGTGGGGCACCGGCGCTACCGGTGCGGCGGCCGGGGCGACCGTCCTGGGTGGCGTCGCTCGGGTGCTCATCGACGGCAGCTCGGCCGACACCGCCGCCGGCACGTCCAGTACGCCCCACCCGAGCCTCGGGTCGTGGCCGCCGCCCGGGGGACGGTTGGCCGTCGCGGTCAGGCGGGACAGGACCTGGGCCGGGCTCAGTTCCGGCCGGTACGCCCGCATGAGTGTCACCGCCCCGGCCACGTACGCCGCGGCGAAGGCCGGATCCTTTACCCCCCAACGGTGTCCGGGCCGGCCGCCCGCGCCGGCGGACGTGCTCACCAAACCCTCACCCGGCGCCGCCAGTGCGACGTAGTCACCCGACTCGACCTGTACCGGCGCCCCGTTCCGGTCGTGTGCGCCGACGCCCACCACCCCCGGCAGGCTCGTCGGGTACGACCGGAACCCCGGCTGCCCGGCCGTCGCCGGCGAGACCACGACCACCCCGCGCGCGACCGCCTCCCGCACGGCCGTGTCCAGCGCGGGACTGTCCCGCCACGCCGGGACCACGACCAGCACCACCCTCGCGCCGACATCGGCCGCGCGGTCGATCGCGGACGCCAGCGCGTTCGGGTCGGGGCCGTCGTTGCCGCTGTCGGTCATCGTCGCCGTGTACCGGTCGGCCAGCACCGACGCGCCCGGCGCCATCCCGGTGAACGTCGTCGACGGGTTGGGGCGGGCCGCGACGATCCCGGCGGCGAACGTGCCGCGGCCGTCGCAGTCGTCGCCGTCCGAGCCCGCGACGACCTGGCCGCGTGCGAACTGCGTGTTTCCCGCGTCGACCCCGGTGCCCAGGACCGCGACCAACGCGCCCGCGCCGTTGGTCAGCGGCCAGATGCGCGCCGGGTCGGTCAGGCGTTGCGCCCAGCCCGCGGCGTCTCGGTACACCCCGGCCGGGACCGCGCACTGCCGCACGGCCGCGGCGGCGGCCGGTGGCGTGACCGCCATCAGCACCCCGATCGCCACGAGCAGCCGCGCTCCGGTCATGACGCGGACAGATGGTCGGCCGGGGCGACGATGCCCTGTTCGATCGCGTACCTCGTCAGGGCGGACCGCCTACGCAGCCCGGTCTTGTCGCGAATCCTGTCCAGATAGGACCGTACGGTGCGCACGCTGATCCGCAGGCTCCCCGCGATGTCCTCGTCCCGCTCCCCCGCCGCCACGCAGGCCAGCACGTCGACCTCACGATCGGACAGCTCGAGGTGCCGACGCGGCGGCGGCGACGCCGGCCCGTACCGGACGCCGACCGCCACCTGCCGCACGGCCTCCAGGATGTCCCCGGCCTCCGCCGACTTGTCCAGGTAACCCACGGCACCGGCGGCCATGGCAGCGCCGGCGTCGTCGTGGCCGGCGCCGGCCGAGAGCACCAGCACCCGGTGGCCCAGCCCGATCATGGTCCGCACGGCCGCCGCGCCGCGGGGTCTCGGCAGCTCGAAGTCCAGCAGCACCAGGCAGTTCGGGCAGTGTCGCTCGGTGACGAACCGGGCGACCGAACCCGCCGCCGCGCACAGCTCCAGGTCCGGCGTCTCGGCGACGAGCCGCGCCAGAGCCGCCCGGTACAGCGGGTGGTTGTCGATCACGCCGACCGTCGTCTGCCCCATGACGACGACACTAGAAGCCGGCTCCTATTTCGCCACGATGGAAAGTTCCGTTTTGTTCCGTCAACTGGTGAGAGTCCGCCGTGCCTGCGCCGGGTCGAGCGTCACGCCGGTCGGGAACAGTGCCAGCACCGCCGCCGGCACACCCACCGGTCCGACCCCGCCGTAGCCGAGCGCCGCCCGGGCCTCGGCGCCGCTCACCGGGTACTTCATCCCGGTGTCGGTGATCACGTACACGGTCCCGGACGACGCCCCGGGCGCCGGCTGCTCGGCCACCACCGCGCCGTGCCCGCCCGGCACGGACACCTCGGTCGCGGCGCCGGGCGCGTTCATGGTGACCGGCGCGGCGCCGGCGGGCAGGCCGGTGCTCACCGAGATCCACTCGCGGTCCGCGCACACCGTCGCATGTGGACTGATCGGCACCGGCCGGGGCAGCCGTGCCGGGTAGCCGTGCTCGGCGGCGACGCGGGGTGCGGCCGCCACGTCCGCCGCGGCGACCGGCAGCGGGTGCGGCCGGTCGCCCGGGTAGGCCGCGGCACCACCCGGGCCACCCAGCATCAGCCACGCCTCGGTCTCGGTGGTCACCGCGAGCCCTTCGGCACGCACGAGGTACAGCTCGCCCGCGCCGGTCGAGAGCACCTGGCCGATCCGGGTGGGGGTCGCACCGACGACGGGCCCGGCCTGGCCGACACGGGGGATCGTGACCGTCCGCAGGTCGCGCCCGGCCGGGATCGTGTTCAGCCAGGGCGGTGCCACGTCGACGATCTCGGCCGAGGACAGGCCGAGTGCCACGACCGCCGGCTGGTCGGGCAGCCGGTGCCGGTGCCCGCCGACGAGCAGGAACCGTTCCCCCGTCGGCAGTCCGGCCACGATCGCCTGGTCGCCGCGCAGCGCGACGCCCGGCGCGGACCGTCCCAACAGGACGGTCGAGATCGGCGCGTCGCCGGCGGGACGGTCCGGTGAGTGCCGGGTGCACCTGGTCCACGGGCCCCGGTGCAGGCGGCTGGTCGCCGGCAACGAGTCGGGCGCGCCGGCGATGCCGACGCCCGTGCCCCTCGGCACGCCGCTCAGCGTCTTCGCCGGCACGGTCACGGTCGCGCCGCCGTCCGAACCCGCCAGCAGCCGCGCCGACGCGTAGTTCAGCACGGGGTGGAGCAGGCCGTCCGCACCCATGACGAACCGCGCGCCGGTCTCCTTCTCCACGATCACCTGCCCACCCTCGCGCCACTTCTCGGCGCGGGCCGGGGCCAGCAGCCCGATGATGCCGAACACCGCGGACGCCAGGACGGTCACGGCGACCCCGATCGCGGTGCCGAGCACCAGCCGCTTCGACGGCGAGACCGGGTCGTTCGCGTCCGCCGCGACCAGCGCGGACACCAGCCTGCGGCGCAGGAACTGGTACGCCTGGATACGGTCCTTCTGTGTCCACACCGGACAGCTCCACTCGGCCTACGGCGTGTTCTCGATCTCCGCGCGGATGCGGTTCCACACGCGGGTGACCTCCGCCGACGAGCCGTTGATCTCGAAGTGCATCTCGTCGACCCGGCCGGGGCTGAAGTCGCCGCCCCACCGCACCACGTTGTCCACCTCGCCGAGAATCGAGTGGATCTCGTTGACCTGTGCGGGGGTGAACGTGGCGGACGCATGCTGCGGGTGCCGGCTGGTGTTCATGTCGAACGCCGTCCCGCTCGCGTGGTTGGACAGCGTGCGGCTCCCGCCGATGGCGCGGTGGTTGTAGCCGCCGTCGTCGAACTCGTCGCCCGGCGGGCCCTGGAGGTCGAAGGACTCGACCCGCTGCTGCAACTGTCCGGCCACGTGGTTCAGCAGGTCACCGGCCGCCCCGGCGGCCATCGTCATGCGCCTGCCGGAACCCGGGATCGTCCGCGTCGTCAGTGCCGGGTCGACCGGCCAGCCGTTCTGGGAGACCTGCTTCTGCTTCTTGGCGGCGGCGAGCTGGACGTTCTGCTCCTTCTGCCGCGCGGCCTGGTCCTCGTCGAAGTCCTGGAACTTCCTGGTGGTGTCGCCGATGCCCTGGATCACCGCTGCGTACCGGTCCTCCGCGTTGGTCAGCCTGTCGGTGATGGCCTTGATGTTGCGGTTGTGGCCGGCGCTCGCCTCTTCACCCAGCTCGCTGAACGCCTCGGCCGGAACCTGCCGGGAGGTCACGGTCTGGCGGGTGTTGCCGAGCTGGGTCCGCTGCTCCGGCAACGTGTCCGTCGCCGCCGCGTGGAGGGACTCGTGCGTCACCTCGATCGGCGAGCCTGCGGAGTCGGGTGGGATGGCCATCGCTGCTCACTCCTGTCGAGGTCAGGCGTAGTTCTGGTACGCGTCGTACGCGTTGTCGATCTGGATCTTCTGCTGGTCCTGCCGCTGCCCCTGGTCCTGGTCGTACTGCTCGTACCTGGCGCCGCTGTCCTTGACGCCGTCGTGTACCTCGTCCATGCGGGTCCGGGCGCCGTCCGCCCGTTTGGCGCTCTGGCCGGCGTTGCGCTGGTTGCCCTGCTCGGCGACCCGAGAGCCGGGCACGTCGCCGAACGCACCGCCGCGAGCCGCCGTCTGCTGGGCCTGCCTGGCCACGTTGCCGAGGCGGTTGCTCTGGTCGAGAAGCTTGGGCAGCGAGCCGGCCAGCTCCCGCAGCGTCGCGCTCATCCCGTTGCCGCCGGAACCGCCGCCCGCGTCGCCGCGCCTGGCGGGGAGCGGCGGCGACCCGGTGCCGATCGCGACCCGGGCCTGGTCCAGGTACTGCTGGTACTTCCCGTCCTTGTACGTGCTCCACTCGCGCCACCCCTTGCCCCGGGGGTTCGTGTAGATCGCGTACGCGTTGGCGGCGTTCGTGGCCGGGTCCAGGTTGGCCTGCTGGTCGCGGTGCGCGTGGTCGAACGCGTTGCCATGGCCCGGGTTGACGGAACGGATCTGCCACAACCCCACCGACGGCCCGTACTCGGCGGTCTGGATGTTCAGGTCGCCCAGCAGGTCGGTCCGGCCATGGCGGTTCTCGGCGATCGACACGGCCACCGCGATCTCGAGGTCCGACCCGGTGAACCCGGCGTCCGCCGCGAGCTGCGCGATCTCCTGGTGGCTCAGATTCGGCATGACGAGGTCTCCTCAGAACGAAAAGTCGGTCGGCCGGCGCCGGTCCTGCGGCGGGTCCTCCCCCAGCACGGGCGGGGTGATGACGGCGGACTCGCCCCAGACGTCCTCGGTCTCGGTCAGCCAGGGCGGGACGCGCCGTGCGTTCGCGCCGTTCGCGCCCATCGGGGCGAACGGCATGAACGGCATGAACGGCATCGACGCGCCCGCCCCGGCCGCCCCGGCGGCGGCACGGAGAGCCGCGGCCGCCTGCCCGGCGGCGGAGGTGCCACTGAGCATGCCGGGACTGGCGACCGGGAGGGGAGCGTTGCCGCCGAACCCGCCGATTCCGCCGCCGAGCTTGCCGAGTCCGCCGAGCCCACCGCCGCCCTTCACCGCGGCCGCCTCGGTCTTCGCCTTGTCCTGCTTGTCCTTGTTGGCTTTCTTGGCCCAGTCGGGCACCTTAGGCACGAGCTTCATGCCCAGCCGTCCCGCCGTGGCGGCGGCCGCGGCGGCGACACCCGCGGTGAACATGGTGCCGAACACCGGCGGCGCGGTCCTGCCGTCGGCGTCCACCTCGTCCTCGTCCGCCGCGACCGCCTCGCCGGAACCGTCGTCCACCGGCACGTTCCGCGTCCCGGCCTGCGGTGTCACCGGCATGTCGTCGCCGGCCACCTGGTACTCGACGGACAGCTCGTTCATCACCGCGACCGCTCTGGCGTGCGCGGAGTCGGCCGTCTGCACCGCCTGCTGGTAGCCGGCCAGCTCCGCCGACGCGTCCGCCTGTCGCTGCCGCAGCGCCGCCACGTCCTGGGTGGACGCCATCGGGTCGACCTCGACGGGCGTGGTCGCCAGGTACACGGTGGCCGGGGAGATGTCCGGCACCGCCGAGGGGGGTGGCATGTTCGCCTTGGCCGTCACCAGGGAGTCGGCCGCCTCGTGGTCGGTGTCCCGCATGGCGAACATGGCGTCGCCGATCCGGCGCAGACCGGTGCTCAGGTCGGTGATCATCAGCTGGTACTGCTCGGCCGCGCCGCCCTGCCACTGCGCACGGAACGCGGCGAGCTTGGTCTCCAGGTTCCCGGCCTGCTCGTGCAGCCGGGCGCCGACGCCGTCCCACTGGTCCGCGGCGGAGCGTGCCGTCGACTCGTCGCCGTCGTGCAGCATCTGGTACAGCTGGGGATGGCTGTAGCGGGGGAAGTTCGTCTTGGGATGGTGGTCGCGGCGCGGACCGTGACCGGGCCGGCCGTGGTGGTTCTGGTGGCCGTGGTGGTTGTCGCGGTACATGGGCTCAGGCCTTCGTGTCCACAATGGACAACTTTCCGCCCGCCACCGCGTCGACGGTGTCGACGACCGGGCCGACGGTGTTGGCGACGGCGCCGGTGACGGCGTTGAGCGTGCCGGCCGCGTTGTCGTCGTAGTTCTGGTAGGCCTTGCCGACCATGCCGGTCACCTCCTGCGCGAACTCGATCGCGTCGCGGGCCTGCGACATCAGCGTGTGCAGCTCCGCGACCGCCTCGTGGTGGCGCTTCCCGAGCGCGTGGGCCTCGCCGAACGCGCCGAGCCGCAGCTGGCGCTCCACGAGCGCCACCAGCTGACCGATGGGCGCGGCCATCCCGCCGAGCTGCGTGCTCAGCTCGGTCGCGAAGCCGGTGAGCGCACCGAGGTCGACGGCGAACGATTCCGCTGTCATGGCATCTCCTCACACCCGCGGCCGGGCCGTGCCGACCCGGCCGCTCCCGTGCTGTGTCAGGCGTAGGAAGTCGTGCTCATCCCCTGGCCGTGGTTCCGGAAACCGTTGCTGAGCGCGTTGTCGAGATCGGCCGCCTCGACGGCCGAGTTGCCGAGCAACGACCCGATCCGGCCGATGATCTCCGCGATCGCGACGAGCGACGCACGCAGGTTGCTCTCGGCCGCCTGCGCCTCCACACCGGACTGGCTGCCGGAGTTGTACCAGGTCTCACGCACCGGACCCAGCGCGGTGTCCAGCGACTGGAGCGCGTTGTTGATCTCCCCGCCGTACTGGACCAGCTTCTCTCCCGCCCCGCTGACGGCGCCGTAGTTCATCGTGACGGTGCCCGCGGACGGTCCGGCTGACGTTGTCATTCGGTCTCTCCCTTCAAGCGTTCAGCCCGGCGACGACCGCGCCCGGCCCGGTCTGGAGCGGCGAGGCCACCTGGTTCAGCTTCTGCGCCTGGTCGTCCGCGTTCTGCGCGTGCGTGGCCATGGTCTGGGTGAACTTGTCGGCGATGACGGTGAGCTCGTGCCCGGCCGTCTTGATCTTCTCGTTCAGCAGGACCTGGTTCTGGTCGAACGCGAGACGCTGCGAGCCGTTGAAGTGCGTCGTCGCGCCGACCAGGCCCGCCACGTCCGAGTTCAGCCTCGTCATCAGGTCCCGGATGGCGGTGGACGTGTCGTTGAAGTCCTTCGCCGCCTTCGACATGACCTGCTGGTCGAGCTGGAGTCCTTGGGGTGCCATGGATTCCTCCTTTCGAAATCGAACCTATGTCGAGCGCCACAAGCACCCCACGGCACTTTTACCCACAGTTCCGCCTCCCCGGGGGTTTTGAGTGTTGGTTGCGTTCCGGGCGTTGGTGCGGGTTTGGAGGTGGACTGTGGCTGGGTGCCATCACGTCCCCGGAGGTCACTCCTGGTCGGGTGCAGGCCTTGTGTGCAAAACCGGCTTACTCAGTGGGGGGTGTCCAGGCCACCTGGATCATGACCGGGGTGCCGCGGCGGCGGATAAGGGTGCCGCGGCCGGGTGGTTGGGGGCTGGGACGGACGTCGCCCAGCAGGACGCCCTCGTCGCGGGTGCCGGACATGACCAGGCCCGGGGACCCCAGCTCGCGGAGGCGTTGGATCACCGGGTCGAACATTCCCCGTGCCGCGCCGCCCACACCGCGGGTGACGATCAGGTGCAGGCCGATGTCCCTGGCGTGCGGCAGGAACTCCAGCAGCGGGGCGAACGGGTGGACCAGCCTGCCCGGCGCGGCGACCAGCTCGTAGTCGTCGACGAGCAGGTACAACTCCCTGCCCCGCCACCAGTTTCTCCGCCGCAGCTGCTCCGGGGTGACGTTCGGGCCGGGCAGCCTCTCCCGCATCGCCGTCGCCACCTGGGCCACCAGGTCGGTCAGGACCGGTTCCGAGCCGGCGTAGCCGAGCAGGTGCTCCTCCCCCACCGCGCCCAGCAGGCCGCGGCGGTAGTCCACGAGGATCACCCGCGCCTGCGCCGGCGTGAACCGTTCGGTCACGCCCTTCGCGATCGCCCGCAGCAGCGCGGTCTTCCCGGACTCCACGTCGGCGAACGCCAGGAAGTGCGGCTCGTTGGCGAAGTCCAGCGCGACCGGCTTCAGGTCCGTCTCCGCCAGGCCCAGTGGGATTCCGGTCGTCCCGCCGAGGCTTTCCAGTGGCACCGTGCGGGGCAGGAGGCGCAGCGGGGGCGCCGGCGGGCCCTGCCATGCGGCGTTGATCCGGGACACCATGTCCTTCGTGCCGGCGCCCTGGGTGTCCACGCGCTGGTCACCGTCCACTCTGGGCAGTGCGCCCAGGATGTGCAGCTTCTCCTGGTTGATGCCGCGGCCGGGCCTGCTGGCCGGGACGTTCTGCGCGGCCCTGCGGTCGATCATGGAGTCGCCGGGGTCGCCGAGGCGCAGCTCGACCCGGGTGCCCAGGCTGTCGCGCAGCGGGGTGCCCATGTTCAGCCACCACGTCGTCGACGCGACCACGTGGATGCCGAAACCCAGACCGCGCTGGGCCAGGCGGATGATCGTGGGCTCGAGATAGTCGAACTCCTGGCGGACCACGGCCCAGTCGTCGATCACCAGGAACACGTCGCCGAACTCGCGGCCGCCCTCGGGGTCCTCCCTGATGCCGGCCCTGCGCTGGCGGAACGCGGCCACCGAGTCGATGCGGGCCTGCGCGAACAGCAGCTCCCGCGCGGTGAGCAGGCTCGCCACCTCAGCGACGATCCGCCGGCAGCTCTCGACGTCGCTGCGCACGGCGTGACCGCTCACGTGTGGCAGCTCCGCGACCTGGCCGAGCGCGCCGCCACCCATGTCCAGCAGGAAGAACTGCACCTCCGCGGGCGTGTGGGTCAGCGCCAGCGAGCTGATCAGCGCACGCAGGAACGTGCTCTTGCCGCTCTGGGGCGCGCCGATGAGCAGCACGTTCCCGGCCGCGGCCGTGAGGTCCAGCCACAACGGGTCGCGGCGTTGCTCGAACGGCTTGTCCACCATGGCCGCCGGCACCACGAGCTTCCCGTTGCCCGCCCACCCCGCCGGGCACAGGCCACGCCGCGGGTCCACGGCGAGCGGGGGCAGCAGCTGGTCCAGTGTCGGCGGCTCGGCCAGCGGCGGCAGCCAGATCTGGTGTGCGGCCGGGCCCTTGCCGATGAGGGCGCCCAGCATCGCACCCATGATCGTCTCGCCGGTGCCCTTTCGCGGGTCGCCGGACACCGCGATCGCGACGGGTCGGGGCGGCACCGGCGCCGGCGCCGGCGCGAGCGTGAACGACAGCACCTCGCTGCCGGGTGAGACGACCGTGTCGTCGCCGTTGGCACGTGGGGGCAGCTCACCGGAGACGTACGCGGTCTTCAACCGCAGCAACGTGTCCGTGTCCGTCTTGAGGTACGCGGAGCCCGGCACGGCCGGGAGCTGGTACGCGTCCTGTACCCCCAGGACGGCCCGGCTTTCCGACGCGGAGAACGTACGCAGCGCGATCCGGTAGGACAGGTGTGCCTCCAGCCCGCGCAGCCGGCCCTCCTCCAGGCGCTGCGACGCCAGCAGGAGGTGCACCGCGAGACTGCGGCCCAGCCGTCCGATCTGGACGAACAGGTCGATGAACTCCGGGCGGGCGGACAGCAGCTCGCTGAACTCGTCGATGATCACCAACAGGGCGGGGACCGGCGCCAGGTCCGCGCCGGCCGCGCGAGCGCGCTCGTAGTCGCGGACCGAGGCGTAGTTTCCCGCGGCCCGCAACAGTTCCTGGCGCCGGACCAGCTCGCCGTTGAGCGCGTCGCCCATGCGGTCGACCAGCGGCAGCTCCTCGGACAGGTTGGTGATCACCGCGCACGTGTGTGGCAGGTCGGTCATCCCGGCGAACGTCGCGCCGCCCTTGAAGTCGATGAGCGCGAGGTTGAGCGTCTCCGACGAGTGGGTCACCGCCAGGCCGGTGACGAGGGTGCGCAGCAGCTCGCTCTTGCCGGAGCCGGTGGCGCCGATAACCAGACCGTGTGGGCCCATGCCGTTCTCGGCCGACTCCTTCAGGTCCAGCTCCATCGGCTGGCCGTGCGGGTCGAGGCCGAGCGGGACGCGCAGGCGTTCGCGTGCGGAGCGGGGGCGCCAGGTGATGGCCGGGTCGGTGTCGCGCGGGTCGCCGAGCCCGAGTAGGCCGGGCAGGCCGAACGTGCTGGCCAGCGGATTTTCCGGGGCCGGGCCCGCGCTGCGGAACCGGGGTGCGAGTCCTCGCGCGACGGCCTCGGCCCCGATGGTGTCCAGCACGTCCGGGGTGCCGAGGAAGCCGAGCCGGGCGGTGTCGCCGGACTCCACGAGCATGCCCAGCCGGCCCTGGTCCAGGTGCAGGAACAACCCGTTCGGCGCCGGTTCCGCCGGCGCGGACGTCGTGACGTCGACGATCGTCACGCCGTGCAGTCCCGTCCCGGCCGGGACCCGGGTGGAGCCGTGGGTGCGGCCGCCATCGACCACGACCACGAGGTGGGGCGCGTCGAAACCCATGCCGCCCTGCCGGGTGAACGGCGGGCGGCCGGCCAGGTTCGTGCCCAGTTCGCTGTCGAACAGCTCCGCCAGCGCGTCCAGGTCGCTCGCCACCAGACGGACCGGGCCGACCGCGTCGGTGTCGCTCGCGTGGGCAGCGTGCGGCAGCCACTTCAGCCACTCCCAGTCCGCGGTCCGGTCCTGCGCGACGCACAGCCCGATGCGCAGGTCGGTGGCCGCGTGGAAGGTCGCCGCCTGCGCGAGCATGGCCCGCACCAGGTCGAGCACGGGGTCACGGGGGCCGCTGACGCCGATGCGGGCGAAGGCACGCAGGGAGATGGCGACGGGCAGGCCCGGCACGGTCGAGTACGCGCGGATGAAGTGCCGCAGCGACGTCGCCGAAACCGGGTCCAGGTCCTCGAGCGGCGCGGTGTGCGGCGGGCGCAGCGGGGTGGCGAGCCGCTGGGGACCGCTGCCGATCCGGACCTGCCCGAACACGGCGTCGGAGCGCCGCCGCTCCCACGCCTCGTGGCCGCCGGCGAACGCCCACAGGTCGGCGGGGGCCGGCTGGGCGAAGCCGGTGGCGAGCCGCTGGCGTTCGGCGACGTCGTAGACCTGCTTGCGCAGGCCGGCGAGATAGCGCTGGTAGTCCCGCCGCTCCTCGTTGATCCTGGCCTTCGTCGCGTGCCGGCCGCCGGCGAGCGCCATCGTGACCATGCCGATCATGACGAGCAGGAACAGCCCGCCGAACAGGTAGGTCATCACCCCGCCGTTGCGTCCGATGTAGACGAACGACATGCCGCCCATGCCGAGCATCATCGGCACCATGAACAGCAGGTGCATCATCGCCTGCGGGTTGCCCCGCACCAGGCCCGGTGGGGACTCCAGCGTGATCTCGCCCGCCGGTGGCTCCGGCGCGTGCGGGCGGGGTCGGGCCATGACCGCATCATGCCCACGGGCCTGCCGTTCGCGGGTGGGTATTTTTGCCGTCCGCGCCGCCGGTGCCGCCGCCATACGCTCGCCGGGAACGGAGGTGTGGGGATGAGCTTCGGCGAAGAACGAGCGGTGATCGTGATCAACGTCCGGGACGACGGCAACCAGTACCTGGACGAGGCGATCAGGAAGGTGACCGGCGACCCGGCCGAGCTGCGGGCGAAGGCGGACGAGTGCGCGCGGTGCGCGAGCGAGGTCGGCGACACCGCCTCGTCGACGAACCAGATCGTGAACGGCCTCGGCCAGAACTGGCAGGGCAACGCGTACCAGTCGTGCAACGACACCACCACGCGGCTGACCAAGGAGCTGGTGGACATCCTCAAGCGCGAGCTCGACCAGGAGAACCAGCGCCTCCAGCAGTCCGCGCAGGCGCTGGAGCGCGCGAAGAGCCAGAACGAGCAGACCAAGCAGGACTTCGGGCAGCAGATGCAGCAGATCATCCAGCAGATGCAGCAGGCCATCCAGGCGGCCAAGGCGCTGCCGAACCACCCGCCCAGCATGATCGCGCTGAAGATCGCCATGATCGCCGCGGCGATCATGAGCGCGTTCAGCCAGGCGAAGCAGGCCAGGAACGGCGCGCAGCAGGCGGCCGACTCGACGATGAAGTCGCTGTCCAACACGCTGTCGTCGCTGTTCGGCCAGACCGGCAACGCCGCATGAGGAGGTCCACTGTGGACACAGCGGGTTGGACCGACCCCGAGGTCGCGGACATGGTGGCACAGCTGGCCCGCCAGCAGGACGACGTCGAGCAGGCCAGGTTGGCGATCGAGGCGATGACGGTGCAGGGCCGCTCCCGCGGGCACGAGGTCGTCGCGACCATGCGTGGCACCGGTGAGCTCACCGAGGTGACGATCGACCCGGACGCGCTGCGCCGCTACGACGCCCACGACGTCGGCGGCCTGGTGGTCGAGGCGGTCAGGGATGCCCAGCGCCGCCTGGCCAGGGCCACCGAGGCGCGGTTCGCCCCGATCCTGGACATCGGGGAACGCCTGACCGGTCCGCCTCCCCGGGTTCGGTGAGTGACGGTCGTGTCGCGGCGAAGGTGCGGGTGCTCGCACCGCGAACAAGGGTCAGTCCCCAGCACCGAGTAGAGGGATCGCGAGGATGTCGTTGACCGTGCCGACCGTGGTGTCGGCGTCCGGGTTGCGCCGGGTCACCGTCGTGGCGCCGCGAGCCAGGATGGACGTGGCGCTGCCGGTGCAGTGCACGCTCGCCGAGCTGGTGCCGCAGCTGGTCCGGCTCTCGGGTGCCCCGGTGCGGACCGCGCCGGACGCCACGGGCTGGTCGCTGTCCCGTGTCGGCGGGCCACCGCTGCCGCCCGGGCTGACCGTCGCCGCGGCCGCGCTCGCCGACGGCGAGATCCTGCACCTCACCGCGCACGCCGGTCCGGCCACGCCGCTGCTGTTCGACGACGTCGTGGACGCGATCGCGAGCGCCGCGCGGACCAGGCGGGGCGCGTGGCGGCCGACCGTCGGCCGGCGGCTCGGGCTGGCGTCGGCCGCGCTGCTCTTCACGGGTGTGACGGCATTCCTGCTCGCGGCGCTGTCCGGCGGGGCGCGGGCGCCGGTCCACACCGGCGTGCTCGCCGTGGCGCTGCTGCTGACCGGCGCCGCGCTGGCGCGGGCGTACCGGGACGTGCCCGCCGCCTGCTCGTGCGCCGGCACAGGCATCGCCGCCGCCCTCGCGGCGGGACTCACCACACTGCCGCCGCACGTGGTGTCGTTCCACGCGGAGCCGGTCGCCGTCGGGCTCGCCGCGGTGACGTTGCACGCGGTGCTCGCCGCCGTGGTGGTGCACCGGCACGTGTGGTTCGTCGCGGCCGCGGTCGCGTCGGGTGCCGGCGCGCTGGTGGCCGCCGCGGTGTCGCTGCTCGACGCCGAGCCGGTGGCCGCGGCGGCGGTCGCGGTGACGGTGCTGACCGCGCTCACCGCGTTCGCGCCGCTGATCTCCCTGCGGATGGCCGGGCTGCCGCTGCCCGACGTGCCGGTGGACATGGACGCCTTCCGCGCGGACGAGCGGCCCGCGCTCGGCTCGGAGGTCCTCGGCGCGACGTCCTCGGCGGCCGACCTGCTGAGCGCGCTGGTGACCGCGCTCGGTGTCGCCGCGGCCGGCTGCTGTGTGGTGGTGCTCGGGGACGGCACGGTGTGGTCGGCGGTGCTGGCCGGCCTGGTCGGGACCGCGTGGCTGCTGCGGTCCCGGTCCTACGCGGCCGCGGCGCAGCGGGTGTCGCTGGTGACCGTCGGGCTGGTGGTGCTGACCGGGCTCGGGGTCCGTCTGTCGTCCACTGTGGACAGTGACTGGCTGCTGACGATCGCCACCGCGCTCGGGGTCGCGGGGGCGCTGTGCGTGGTGTACGCGGGCAGGGTGGTGCGGGGCGCGAGCTCGCCGTTCCGTGCGCGGTGGCTGGACATCCTGGAGTACCTCGTGCTGATCGGCCTGGTCCCGGTCACCGCGGCACTGCTCGACGTCTACAACGCGGTCCGGGACGCGGTGAGCTAGTGTCCGCCTCTGCGCCGGCGGGTGGCGGCGTGGTTCGCCGCGGAGAGGTCCTCGGCCGTGACGAGCCGCACCTCCGCCGCGCGCCGGCCGACGGCGAAGCGGACGTTGCGCACCTGGCGACCGGGCGGGGCGCGGAACGGGTCGTCGTGCGGGCCGAACGCGACCCCGGCGACGCGCCGGATCGCGTCGTCGACCCGTTGCGCCCGTTCGAGGTTCCACGCGTAGCCGTGCCAGGCGAGCACGCGCTCGTAGATCTCCCGGTTGGTCGGCGGCCGAGGGTAGTCGTCCGCGCCGGTCAGCCACGGCTCGGCCAGCGCGAGCGCGACGAACCACTCGCGGCCGTACGGGACCAGCCCCGGGGCGTCCTTCGTCGGCGCGGCGTCGCGGTCCACCAGTGCCGGCAGCGGGATCGGTCGCGTCGACTCGGTGTCGGTGCGCGTCACCTCGACGACCAGCAGGCGGTCGGCGTGCGTGTTGCCGACCTGCTTGCCCCGCAGGACGAGCAGGTGGTTCTCGCCGTCGTCGAGCTGGACGGACATGTCCTCGGTCAGCACCACGCGCCGGGCGCCGGCCGGCGCGTCGAGCATGCTGGACAGCTGCGCCTCGTTGCCACCGTGCCAGCGCAGCCGCACGGTCTCGTCGCCGACGATCACCTCGCCGAGCATCCGGGAGACGTGCGGGGTGCAGTCCGGCAGCGGGTAGGCGCTGAACCGCAGCTGGGCGGTAGGCCTGGCGTCGGGAACCTGCGGAGCGCGGCCGATGAGCAGCGTCTCACCGGACCCGACGACCACGGTCGGCAGATCCGTCCCCCCCACGGTGACTCGCAGCACGATGCGGAAGCCTAGGACATCGTCACGAGGTGACACGGAAGCTGTCGCCGATCTTGGTCAGTTCGTCGACGTTCTCCTGCCAGAGCCGCTCGGCCGTCGCGGCGTCGCCGCCCTGCGCGGAGAGGGTGAGGATGTAGGTGCTCTCGTCGGTGACGACCGCGTGCATCAGGTCGTGCACGTCGATCCCGCCGTCGTCGCTCACGTGGTAGGTCGCCTCCAGCTCGGCGGCGGTCATGCCATCGGGGGCGGACTTCTCGTCGAGCGTGATCCGCCGGTAGTTCGAGTAGAAGTCCATGGTGAACTCGCCTTTCTCGAACCCGTCCAGCACGCCGTGGGCGCCGCCGGGCTCGACGTCGCCCCACCACTCGACGTGCGCGAGCACGGTGGCCTTGTCGTGCGGGTCGCTCACCCAGAAGATGTCGCTCCCGCCGGACGCGTCCTTGAACCAGCCACGCGGCACCGCGATCGTGAACCCGTCGCCGCGGAACCCGACGAAGCCGGGTGGCGCGGGAACGGTTGACGTGGCGGGGTTTCTGGCACCGCCGTGGTCCCCGTCGGACCGCAGGACGAACCAGGCCCCACCGGCCGCGACGACCCCGACCACCGCGAGGAGGGCGACCATCTGCCTGCGCTTGGTGGGCCCGGGCACCCGGACGGGGACCGGGTCGGCGACCGGCAGGGTGATGGCCTCGCCCGAGGCGGCCGGGATCCCGGCGACGGCGGCGAGCATCGCACCCGCCTGGGCGGCGGTGGGCCGTGGTTCCGGGTCCTTGCTGAGGATCGCGTCGAGGACCGGCCAGAGGCGCGGGGCGCGCGGGATGGGCGGCGGCGCGTAGGTGAGCACCGCGGCGAGGGTGGCCTGGGTGTCGGAGCGCTGGAAGGGTGACTCGCCGCGGAGGGCGGCGCAGAGCGTGACGCCGAGGGACCACAGGTCGGTGGCGGGGGTGGCGGGTTCGCCGTTGACGCGTTCCGGCGCGAGGTACTCCGGCGAGCCGAGGACCGAGGTGGTGAGGGTGGTGTCACTGGCCATGACCGCGATGCCGAAGTCGGTGAGCACGATCCGGTCCCCGTCGAGCAGGATGTTGCCCGGCTTGACGTCGCGGTGCACGACGCCCTGCTCGTGTGCCACGGACAGCGCGGCAAGGACCCGGACCCCGATCTCGGCGACGCGTTGTTCCGGCAGCGGGCCGTCCGTGCGGATGAGCTGGGCGAGGGAGGGGCCGTCGATCAGCTCCATCACGATCAGCGGGCGGCCGTCGTCCACCACCACGTCGTGCACGGCGACGACGCCGGGATGCCGCAGGCGCGCGGCCGCCCGCGCCTCCCGCAACACCTGGCGGGACTGGAAGTCCCCGTCGACGCCGATCCGGACATGGAGCTCCTTGACGGCGACGTCCCGCCGCAGGAGCTCGTCGTATGCCCGCCACACCACGCCCATCCCGCCCTGGCCAAGGCGGCCGAGCAGCCGGTATCTCCCGGCAACCACAGTCACGGCAGGAAACCTACGCGCGATCACGCAGCGAAGGGAACCGGAACCTGCCTGTTACGACGAACGGTCGAATCGGACGCCCGCGCGAGTAGCGGACGTATCCTGACCGCCATTTCTGCCACCATGGTCCCTGACGAACACCGAGAGGACCATCGTGAACATACGTGCGTCGGACCGGCCCGCACGGAACCCGGGGCGCCACGGCACGACCGTACTGGACACCCGGGCGCTCAACCGTGCGACGCTCGCCCGGCAGCTGCTCCTCGATCGCGCCGGCGGGCCGGTGCTCGACGCGGTCGCGCATCTCTGTGGCCTGCAGGCGCAGGAACCGCAGGAGCCGTTCGTCGGGCTCTGGTCGCGGGTGCGGGCGTTCGAGCCGGCGGCCCTGTCGGACCTGCTGACCGGGCGGCGCGTGGTCCGGACCCACCTCATGCGCCGCACCGTCCACCTGCTCACCGCCGACGACGTCCTGGCCTGGCGCGCCCGGCACGACTCGATGCTGCGCCAGCGGGTGCTCGGCACCTACCGCCGCGAGCTCGACGGGATCGACCTCGACCAGCTGGCCGCGGCGGGACTGGCCGTGATGGCCGACGGCGAGCCCCGCACGATGACCGAGCTGACCAGGACGCTCGCCGACCGGTGGCCGGCATCCCGGCCGCTGGGTGAGCTGCTGGTCGCCGCGCTGGTCCCGGTGGCGCAGTCGCCGCCGCGCGGGGTGTGGCGCACGGCCGGCGGCGTACGCAACGTCCTGCTCTCCTCGTGGTTGGGGCGCGAGATCGACCCACCCGCCACGGACGCCGCCGACCCGGTCGGCCAGGCGCTGGTGCGCCGGTACCTGGCCGCGTACGGGCCGGCGGCCACGGCCGACCTGCGTGCCTGGTCCGGCCTCACCGGGCTCCCGGCCGCGGTGTCGGCGATCCGCGAGGAATTGGTCTCATTCAGAGACGAACGAGGTCGCGAGCTGTTGGACCTGCCCGACGCACCGCGACCCGACCCGGACACGCCGGCACCGGTGCGGTTCCTGCCGGCGTTCGACAACGCGATCCTCGGCTACCACGACCGCACCAGGATCATCGACGACGACCACCGCGGCCTCTCGGTCGCCGGAGAGCGTGTCGTGCTGGTCGACGGCCGGGTCGCGGCGACCTGGACCGTCGACCGGCAGGACACGGTGGTCGTCACCCCGTTGCACCGGTTGTCCACCGTGGACCGCACGGCGGTCGCCGAGGAGGGGCGGAGCCTGGCGGCGTTCCTCTCCGACGACGTCAGCCACCGGGTACGGGTGGTGGCGAACTGACGGCCTACGGTTCGCGAGAGGTCCCGTACGGGCGCTGCGACTCGCCCTTCGTACCCTCGGTGACGCGGCCCTCCTCGCCTTCCTTGCCGTAGTCCTCGGCGCGTTTCCTGGTGCTTTCCCCGACGCCGTGCGCGCTCCGCGCCTCGGTGTCGGTCGGGGAGACGCCGGCGCGTTCCTCGTCGGAGACCACGCGACCCTCCCCGGTCTCCTTGGACCTGACTTGGCTCAAGATCGCTGATCTTGGGTAGGGTGCTGGCTGTTGAGCTGCGGTTTCGTCGTGTGAACGGCGAAAATCTGCGCACTAGGCGGCCGGTTCTAGGGGTCTGCCCATCGCTTCCCGGTTACGGCTTCAGCGACAAGCCGGCCGCGCCGGGGTGGGGGATCGAGCGGATATCCGACGCGTGGTGCGAGCTGATGGCCCGGCTCGGCTACCGGCGGTTCGGCGCCCAGGGCAGCGACTGGGGCACTAGCATCGCCACGAGCATCGGTCAACGGCAACCCGATCGGGTCGCCGGCATCCATCTCATGCCGCCGCTCGCACCGCCCGATCCGGCCACGTTGGACGACCTCACCGGTGCCGAGCGGGCGGCGCTCGCGACACTGCGGGAGGCGGACGAATGGGGCTCCGGATACTCGGCGCAGCAGTCGACCCGGCCGCAGACGGTCGGCTACGGGCTGGTCGACTCGCCGGCCGCCCTCTGCGCCTGGATCGTCGAGAAGTTCTGGTCGTGGACCGACTCCGGTGGCGACCTGCATCGGGTTATTACCCGGGATGAGCTGCTCGACAACCTGATGCTCTACTGGCTGCCCGGCACCGGTGCCTCATCCGCCCGGCTGTACTGGGAAAGCCTCCGGCAGGTCAACGAATGGATCTCCGGGTCGGCCGGCGCGCCGTGACCGTACCCACCGGCTGTTCGGTCTTCCCCAAGGAGCTGCAGCGCCCGTCTCGGCGGTGGGCGGAGCGCCGGTTCCCGAACATCCGGTACTGGAACGAGCCCGGCAAGGGCGGCCACTTCGCGGCGTTCGAGCAGCCGGCGTTGTTCGTCGACGAGGTCCGGTCATTCTTCCGGCTGGTCCGCTGATGGTCACCCGTACTCGGTAAGCGGCTGGCTAAAGATCAACAAGTGCCCATCGGGTGTCCGTACGTTGAAGTCGCGCATCCCGTAGGGCCGGTCAGCCGGTGGCTCGACGATGTCGGCGCCGCGGGCGCGCAGCTCGTCGTGGCAGGAATCGACGTCGTCGACGACAACCGTCGCCCTGGCCGGGCCGACGCTGCTTTCGGCGTACAGGTGGAACTCGGCGGTGTCGCGGATCACGGCCGCGTAGCTAGGTGGGGTCTCCCAGGTGAATATGGTGTCGAATCCGAGCGCGTCCGTGAAGTACGACCGCGCTGCCTGCACATCTCGGCACGGCAGCACGGGAACCGCCACCCGCATGACCATTCCGTCACCTTACCTGACTTTGGTTCAAGATCGCTGATCTTGGGTAGGGTGCTGGCTGTTGAGCTGCGGTTTCGTCGTGTGAACGGCGAAAATCTGCGCACTAAGCGGCCGGTTCTAGGCTGTCTCTCGTGGCGTATGTGCGCACGGTGAAGACGGCGTCGGGGGCCAGGGCGGTGCAGATCGTGCACTCCTCGCGTCGCGGGTCGCGGGACATCGAGCACATCGGCTCGGCGCATGACGATGCGGCGTTGGATGCGCTCAAGGCGGTGGCGAGGCAGCGTCTGGCTGTGGGGCAGCCCGAGCTCGACTTTGGCCCGGACTTCGCGGCGTTGCAGGCCGGCAGTGGTGCTGGTGGTGGGCCGCTTGCGATCACGTCGTCGCGGATGGGGTACCTGTGGGACGCGCTCGGCCACGCCTACCAGCTGTTGGGGTTCGAGGAGGCCGCTGGTGGTGACGAGGTGTTCCGATTACTGGTGCTGGCACGGATCGTCGAGCCGACCAGCAAGCTGGACAGTCTGCGGGTGGTCGAGGAGGCAGGTTTCGACCCGCCGGCGTACGCGACCCTCAAGCGGCGTCTGCCCACGTTCGCGAAAGAGTCCTGGCGGCAGAAGTTGGCCGCGGCGTGCGCCCGCACCGCTGATCTGGGGCCGGCGTCACTGGTTCTCTACGATGTGTCCACCTTGTACTTCGAGACCGATGCCGGGGACGGGTTCCGTGAGCCCGGGTTCTCCAAAGAACGCCGCCTGGAGCCGCAGATCACGATCGGGCTGCTCACCGACGCAAGCGGGTTTCCGTTGATGGTTAGCGCGTTCGAGGGCAACCGGGGCGAGACCACTACGATGCTGCCGACCATCCGTGCGTTCATGGATGCCCACCAGCTGGCTGATGTCACGGTCGTGGCCGACGCTGGCATGATCTCTGCGGCCAACCAGCAGGCCATCGAGGCCGCGGGGTTGTCGTTCATCCTCGGCGCGCGGATACCCGACGTGCCGTACGTGGTCCAGGCGTGGCGCCACGAGCACCCGGATGAGCAGATCCCCGACGGGCACATCTTCACCCAGCCCTGGCCTGCCGGCCCCAAGGACCAGCGCCGCGACCAGATCATCTACTACCAGTACCGGGCGGACCGGGCTCGGCGCACCCTGCACGGCATCGACGAACAGGTCGCCAAGGCCGAGCAGGCCGTCGCCGGCAAGACCGCGGTCAAACGCAACCGGTTCATCCAGCTCACCGGCGCCACCAAGAGTGTCAACCGGACCCTGGAAGCCAAGGCACGCGCCCTTGCCGGCCTCAAAGGCTACGTCACCAACCTCCCGGACGTCACCGCCGAGTTCGTGATCGACGCCTACCACCGACTGTTCCACATCGAGAAGTCGTTCCGAATGTCTAAACACGACCTACGTGCGCGGCCGATCTACCACCACAAGCGCGAGTCGATCGACGCGCACCTGACGGTCGTGTTCGCCGCCCTGGCCGTCAGCAGGTGGATCGAGCAGACCACCGGCTGGTCGATCAAGAAGTTCGTGCGCACCACCCGTCGCTACCGCACCATCAACATCCAGGCCGGCGAGCACACCCTCACCGCCGTCGACCCGCTACCCGACGACCTCCGCGATGCCCTCACCCGCATCCACGACCGCGGTGCGCACTAATTTGAGCCAAGTCAGGACGCCGGCGTGTTCCTCGTCGGAGACCACGCGACCCTCCCCGGTCTCCTTGGACGGTGTGCCGAACGCCTTCTTGTTCGCCTCGGTCGCGCGTTCGCTGCCGCCCTTCCCCACATCGGGCGCCCAGCCGTGATGTCCCTCTTGTTCCTTGCTCATGTCGAGACACTCCGATCATGGCCGGCCTGGCGAAGCCAGGTGTACCAATCGCGGATACCGTCGCCACGAGTGGCCGAAACACTGATCACACCGGCGTGCTCGTTTACCCGATTCAACGAATCCGTGAACCGGGCGGTGTCGAAGTCCACATAGGGCAGCAGGTCCGTCTTGTTCAGCAGCACGACGTCCGCGGTGCTGAACATGTGCGGGTACTTGAGCGGCTTGTCGGCTCCCTCGGTCACCGACATGACGACCACCCGGTGCCGCTCCCCCAGGTCGAACAGGGCGGGACACACCAGGTTGCCCACGTTCTCCACGAACAGGACCGAGCCGGGCGCGGGGTCGAGCGAGTGCAACGCACGCGCCAGCATGTCCGCGTCCAGGTGGCAGCCCGCGCCGGTGTTCACCTGGACCACCGGGGCGCCGGTGGCCCTGATCCGCTCGGCGTCGAACTCGGTCTCCTGGTCGCCCTCCACCACAGACACCGCACCACCCAGCTCGCGGATGGTCCGTTCCAGCAGCGTCGTCTTGCCCGAGCCCGGCGAGCTCATCAGGTTCACCGCGACGATGTCCCGCGCCGACAACCACTCCCGGTTGTGCTCCGCCACGTGGTCGTTGCGGGCCAACACCTTCTGCTCGAGCACGACCAGGCGACCCTCGTGGCCGTGGCCGTTCACCCTGGTGTCGTCGCCGCAGCCGCAGGTGCCGCACATGTCCTGACCACCTCCACCGAGACTATGCGCAGGTCGTTGCCGGGCGGCTCGTCGACCACCAGCTCCGCGCCGGCCAGCGAGGTGTCCTCGACGACCAGGTCGAAACAGAACCGGATCGAGTCGACGAACACCCCGGACCGTCGGCCGATCGCGAGCCGGACCTTCGTCACGGGCACGTCGCCGAGCTTGCCGAGGATCTCGTCCACGACCCCCTGCGCCACCGACAGCTCGTGCATCAGCAGATCCTCGGCAGCGGGTCGCCCACCAGCAGGTCGCAGATGCGCGTCCCGCCGAACACGGTGTTGAGCAGCACCAGCCCCGGCGGATCGGCGCGCACGCGCCCGATGACCGCGGCCTCCCGGCCGAGCGGATGCGCCCGCATCGCCGCCAGCGCCACGTCCGCCTCACCACCGTCCACGACGACCACGATGCGGCCCTCGCACGCCACGTACAGGGGGTCGATGCCCAGCAGCTCCGACGCGCCCCGCACCTCGGCGCCGACCGGCACGGCACCCTCGTCGACCACGACGGCGACGTCCGCGGCCCGCGCCACCTCGTTGAGGATCGTGGCCACCCCGCCGCGGGTGGCGTCCCGCATGGCCCGCACGCCGGGCGTCGCCGCGAGCAGGTCCGCCACCAGCCCGTGCACGGGCGCGGTGTCGGACACCAGGTCGGCCTCGATGTCCAGCTCGCCGCGGGCCAGCATGACGGTCACGCCGTGCTCGCCGATCGGGCCCGAGACCAGCACCGCGTCGCCGGGGCGGACCGTGGACATGCCCAGCTCCACCGAGTCCGGCCGCACGCCGATGCCGGCCGTGTTGATGTAGCAGCCGTCGGCCTTGCCCCGCTGCACGACCTTGGTGTCACCGGTCACGATCGCGACGCCGGCGGCATCCGCGGCGACCCGCATCGAGTCGACGATCCGGCTCAGGTCGGCGACCGGGAAGCCCTCCTCGAGGATGAACCCCGCGGTCAGGTACAGCGGGCGCGCGCCCGACACCGCCAGGTCGTTGACCGTGCCGTTCACCGCCAGGTCCCCGATGTCGCCGCCGGGGAAGAACAGCGGCGACACCACGAACGAGTCGGTGGTCAGCGCCAGCCGGGCACCGTCCACGGTGAACGCCGCGGCGTCGTCGAGCGGCGCGAGCAGCGGGTTGCGGAACGCGTCGAGGAAGATCGCCTCGATCAGCGTCTGCGTCGCCTTGCCACCCGAGCCGTGGGACAGGGTGATCCGCTCTTCCTTGACCTTCGCGCGCCGGTTGCGGGCCCGCTCGATGCGGTCGAGGACCTGTTGCTCGCGAGAGGACACCGACGCGCTCATGACGGACCCTCGCCCGCCCTGCCCGACGCTACCTCCATGGCAACGAACGGGCCGCCGATTCTGCTCCCTGAGCCCGTACGAAAGTCCCATTCGTGCGGGCAGACTCCGCAGGCTGCGCTCATGACAGGCTAGCCTCCCGTACCCGGGTCCTCGTGAACCGGCCGAAGTTGTAGTAGGCCGCGCACGCGCCCTCGGGTGACACCATGCAGGTGCCGATCGGTGTCTCCGGTGTGCACGCGGTGCCGAACACCTTGCACTCCCACGGTTTCAGCACGCCCTTGAGCACCTCGCCGCACTGGCACGCCTTGGGGTCGGCCACCCGCACGCCCGGCACCTCGAACTTCAGCTCGGCGTCGAACCTCGCGTACTTCTCCCGCAGCCGCAGCGCGGAGTGCGAGATGAAACCCAGCCCGCGCCACTCGAAGTACGGCCGCAGCTCCATGGTCTCGGCGATCACCCGCAGCGCGGTGAGGTTCCCGTCCCACGGCACCACCCGGGAGTACTGGTTCTCGACCTCCGAGCGGCCTTCGGTGAGCTGCAGCATGAGCATGTAGATCGACTGCAGGATGTCCAGCGGCTCGAAGCCGGCCACCACGATCGGCTTGCCGTAGTCGCGGGCGATGAACTCGTACGGCCGGCAACCGATCACGGTGGACACGTGGCCGGGGCCGATGAACCCGTCCAGCCGCAGGTCCGGGGAGTCCAGGATCGCCTTGATGGCCGGGATGATCGTGATGTGGTTGCAGAACACGGAGAAGTTCTCGATGCCCTCCTTCTCCGCGCGCAGCAGGGTCATCGCGGTGGAGGGGGCGGTGGTCTCGAAGCCGATGGCCATGAAGACCACGTGCATGTCCGGGTTCTGCCTGGCGACCTTCAGCGAGTCCAGCGGCGAGTACACCATGCGGATGTTGGTGCCCTCGGCGTTGGAGTCGAAGAAGTTCCCGCCGCTCCCGGGAACACGCATCATGTCGCCGAACGAGGTCATCAGCACGCCGGGGCGGCGCGCGATGTGTATCGAGTCGTCGATGCGGCCCATGGGGATGACGCACACGGGACAGCCCGGGCCGTGGACCAGCGTGATGTTCTCGGGCAGGTAGTCCTCGAGGCCGTGTTTGTAGATGGTGTGGGTGTGACCGCCGCACACCTCCATGAACTTGTACTCGCGACCCGGCTCGCACAGCCCGGCGATCTTGGCGGACAGCGCACGAGCCTTGTCCGCGTCGCGGAACTCGTCGACGAACCGCATGTGTCCCTCCTAGAGGATCTCGGAATCCCGCAACGCCGCGATCTCGTCCTCGTAGGCCTTCCCGATGCTCTCGAGGAACTCCATGGCCGCCTTCGCCTCGTCCTCGTCGATCTTGGACAGTGCGAAGCCGACGTGAATCAGCACCCAGTCACCCGGTTCGACCGACTCCTCGGACAGCAGCCCGATGTTGATCGCCCGTTTGACCCCGCTCACGTCCACGCGGGCCAGGTCCGCGCGGTCGGCCAGGATCTCGATCACTTCCCCAGGGATGCCAAGGCACATGTCAGCTCCTCGTCCGACGCGAAGGGGTACTTCTCGACCAGGTTGGTCACGACGTGGGCCGCCAGATCGACGGCGTTCTCGACTGCCGGGCTCAGGCCCATGCGTTCCGCCAGGTCCGCGGGCTCGCAGCCGACCAGCAGCACCCGGCCGGGGTCGGCGCCGAGCAGCCGCACGAGCCCGAGCACGACGTCGGGCTGCATCCCGTGCGCGTCGACGAGCGTCGAGTCGTCCACCGCGGACGGCAGCGCGAGGTCGATGACGTGCACGGTGCCGGGCGGGTCGCCCCGCGCGGTGGCGTCCACGATGATCGTCAGGTCCGGCGTGCTGCCCGCCAGGTCGTAGGCCAGGTGCATGCCGCGCACGCCGTAGTCGACCACCCGGACGTGTGGGGGTAGCTCCACAGTGGACAGCTGGTGGGCGACCGCGACGCCGAAACCGTCGTCGCCGAGGAAGATGTTGCCGACCCCGGCCACCAGCACGGTCATAGCGGCTCCACCTCGTCGGTGCCGAAGTAGCGGTACCGGCCGTGCGCGGCGTAGAGATCGGCGCCCGCGTCGTCCTCGACCGTGACCGCCAGGTGCCACTGGTCGTCGACGTCGCACAGGACGGCCTGCACGACCGCGGTCCGGTTGACCAGGAACATGTCGTGCGCGTCGGCCCGGCGGCCCGGCTTCAGCAGTACGCGTGAGCCCTTGCCGACCGCCACGCCGTTGATGCTGACGGTGTCGGTCTCCGGGGACACCGACTCGTCCGCACCGGGGTCCCACCACGGGGTGGACTGCTCGCCGGTGATCTTGCGGACGTACCGGATCGTGCCGTGCAGGCGGTCGAGCAGCTCTGGTGGCAGGGTGTCCACACGGTCGATCAGGTCGGCCGCACGCGGGTCGGTGGCGCGGGCCTGGCGCTTCTCCTCGTCGGTCAATGTCATCGTGCGCAGGGTCAGGATCTCGTCGATCTCCGTGCCGTCGAACAGGTTCCCGGCACTCTCGGCCGCGATCTCGGGCTGGTCGGCCAGGATGATCGGCGTGCACAGCACGGCGTCGCCGACCAGCACGGGCCACGCGCGTTCGCTCCGGCACTCGGCGGTCGCCCGTGACGCCCACTCGGGTGGGTCCGTCGCGGACAGGAAGTGCCCGCCGGACAACGACATCAGCGTGTGCGTCGCGATCAGCGCGTGCCGCAGGGCCACCTCGCGGTGCTCCGCCGCCGCCGTGGACCGGTTGGCCAGCAGGAGACTCAGCCGCACGCCGCCGAACGGGCCCGGCAACGCGGTGGCACGCAGGCGGATCTCCCCCGCCAGCGGCTCGCGCCGGCGGGTGACGCGGCCGCCGTCGAACGGCTCGTGCGCCACGCCCCCCGGCACGTCGAACGGCACCGTGGTCTCGCCGGCCAGGAGGTCGGTCATGCCGAGGACCGCGTCGACCTCCCGCTCGACGGCCTCGTCCCAGGTCGTGTGCTCCACGCCGTCCACGGTCACCGACGGCACCGGCCGCAGGTCCGGCCCCACCTCGACGATGCGGCGCTGCAGCTGGAGGAACCTGGCCCGGACGTGCAGCGCCGCGTCCGTGGCCGGCTCGGCGAGCAGCTCGGTGCGCGACCACGCGTGCTCGCCCGTGCCGGTACCGGCGAAGACGGGCGGCATCAGCATGCCCCACTGCCAGCGCACCTGGTTCTTGGTCGCCGACGCGCGGTACGGGTACAGCAGGTAGCCCTCGTACAGGACCGCGTCCGCGACCTCGCGGGCGCGGTCCATCGGATCCGTCGCAGCCATCAGCGCCACCGGTTCCCGGTCACCAGTCCGCGCGGTACCCGGTGGTCAGCTCGCGGCCCTTCGTCCGCCACTTCGGCTCGCGGTCGGCCTTGCGCTCGGTGATCTTGCGCAGGTTCCTCATCACGCCGCCGTAGATCTTGCTGCCGGTCGAGGAGACCCGGGACCCGGGTGGCGCGTCCATGAAGGGCATGAACTGGTCCGGGAAGCCGGGCATCGTGCAGCCGATGCAGATGCCGCCCACGTTCGGGCAGCCGCCGACCCCGTTGATCCACCCGCGCTTGGGCACGTTGCACTTGACGACCGGGCCCCAGCAACCCAGTTTCACCAGGCACTTCGGCGAGCCGTACTCCTTCGCGAACTGCCCCTGCTCGTAGTACCCGCCACGGTCGCAGCCCTCGTGCACGGTCGCGCCGAACAGCCACGTCGGGCGCAGCTGGTCGTCCAGCGGAATCATCGGCGCCTGCCCCGCGGCCTGGTAGAGCAGGTAGAGAATCGTCTCCGACAGGTTGTCCGGATGGATCGGGCAGCCGGGCACGCACACGATCGGGATGCCGGCCTTCGACTTCCAGTCCCAGCCGAGATAGTCGGGCACACCCATCGCGCCGGTCGGGTTCCCGGCCATCGCGTGGATGCCACCGTAGGTCGCGCAGGTGCCCACGGCCAGCACGAGGAGGGCCTTCGGCGCGAGCCGGTCGAGCCATTCGCTGGTCGTCATGGGCTGGCCGGTGTCGGGATTGTTCCCGAACCCACACCAGTACCCTTCCTTCTTGATCGCCTCGTTCGGGATCGAACCCTCCACCACGAGCACGAACGGCTCCAACTCACCACGATCAGCCTTGTGCCACCACTCGATGAAC